>Ga0335085_10000178_pt1 | contig 203482 bp, 185 predicted proteins | sample Lox_Sample_45_FD_206712 | JGI IMG/M metagenome (GOLD analysis project Ga0335085, IMG submission 206712) | Soil microbial communities from Loxahatchee National Wildlife Refuge, Florida, United States - Lox_Sample_4.5 | ecosystem: Environmental > Terrestrial > Soil > Wetlands | place: USA... | reverse complement strand
TCGAAGCGCATGTGCGCGAACTTGTCGACCAGGAACTGCAGCGGCACTCCGTACTGCAGCGCGTAGGAAATCGCGGTCGCGAACGAGTCCATGAGGCCCGAGATGGTCGAGCCCTGCTTGGACATCGAGACGAAGATCTCGCCCGGCGAGCCGTCCTCGTACATGCCGACCGTGATGTAGCCCTCGTGGCCGGCGATATCGAACTTGTGGGTGAGCGCGCGGCGCTCGTCGGGCAGCTTGCGGCGCGACAGGCGCTCGTCGGAAGTGGCGAGAGAGGCGACCGCGCGGACGGCATCGGCCGCGGCGCGCTCCTCCTTCTTACCGGTGTTGAGCGGCTGCGTACGCTTGGAGCCGTCGCGGTAAATCGCGACCGCCTTGAGGCCGAGCTTCCATGCCGTCACGTATGCTTCCGCGACTTCGTCGACGGTCGCTTCGGCCGGCATGTTGATAGTCTTGGAGATCGCGCCGGAAATGAACGGCTGCACCGCGCCCATCATCTTGAGATGGCCGTTGTGATGAATCGTGCGCGAGCCGGCGCGCGGCTTGAAGGCGCAATCGAAAATCGGCAGATGCGAGTCCGAGAGATGCGGCGCGCCTTCGATGGTTTCGTGCTCGTCGAGGTACTCGACGATTTCCTGGATTTCCTTGGAGTCGTAGCCGACGCGCTTGAGTGCGCGCGGCACGGTGCCATTGACGATCTTCAGCATGCCGCCGCCGACCAGCTTCTTGTACTTGATCAGCGCGATGTCGGGCTCGATGCCGGTGGTGTCGCAGTCCATCATGAAGGCGATAGTGCCGGTTGGGGCAATCACCGTAGCCTGCGAGTTGCGGATTCCGGCCTGCTGGCCGAGCTTGAGCGCGTCATCCCACGAATCGCGCGCGGCGCGCAGCATGTCGAGCGGAACCAGGGCGGGATCGAGGCGGTAGGCATGGCTGCGATGCCGCTCGATAACCTTGAGCGTCGCTTCGCGATTGGCCGCGTAACCGGCATACGGTCCCATTTGCGACGAGATGCGCGCGGACTGCAGGTAGGCCTCGCCGGTCATCAGGGCGGTCACGGCGGCGGCGTAGCTGCGGCCCTGCTCGGAATCGTACGGCATGCCCAGCGCCATCAGCAGCGCGCCCAGGTTCGCGTAGCCGAGGCCGAGCTCGCGGTACGCGTGCGCGTTACGCTCGATTTCTTCGGTCGGGTACGACGAATTGTCGACCAGGATGTCCTGCGCGGTGATCATCACGTCGACCGCGTGGCGGAAGGCACGCACGTCGAATTCGCCGCGCTCGTCGATGAACTTCATCAGGTTCAGCGAGGCCAGGTTGCACGCCGAGTTATCGAGGTGCATGTACTCGCTGCACGGATTGGAGGCATTGATACGGCCGCTATTCGGGCAGGTGTGCCACAGGTTGATCGTGGTATCGAACTGCATGCCCGGATCGCCGCACGCGTGGGCCGCATCGGCGATCATGTGCAGGAGGTCGCGCGCCTTGTACTCGCCGGCGACTTCGCCGTTGGTGACGAAGTGGGTCTTCCAGCTGCCGTCTTCGATCACGGCGCGCATGAAGTCGTCGGTTACGCGCACCGAGTTGTTGGCATTCTGGAAGAAGACCGAGCTGTAGGCGGGCCCGTCGAGAGAGCCGTCATAGCCGGCATCGATCAAGGCCCACGCCTTCTTTTCCTCTTCGACCTTGCACTTGATGAAGTCCTCGACGTCGGGATGGTCGGCATTGAGGACGACCATCTTGGCGGCGCGCCGGGTCTTGCCGCCCGACTTGATCACGCCCGCGGACGCATCGGCGGCCTTCATGAAGGACAGCGGTCCGGATGCGGTTCCGCCGGAGGAGAGCTTCTCCTTGCACGATCGGAGCGCGGAGAGATTGACGCCCGAGCCGGAACCGCCTTTGAAGATCATTCCTTCGTTGCGGTACCAGCCGAGGATCGAATCCATGTTGTCATCGACCTTGAGGATGAAGCACGCGGAGCATTGCGGCTTCGGATCGATGCCGACATTGAAGTAGACCGGGCTGTTGAAGGAGGCTTTCTGGTTGAGCAACAGGTGAGTCAGTTCAGCGCGGAAGGTTTCGCGATCTTCCACCGCGTTGAAGTAGCCCTGCCTGTCGCCCCATCCGGTGATGGTCTCGACCACGCGCGAGATGAGCTGGCGCACGGAGCGCTCGCGCTGCATCGATGCGGGATGCTTCTTCAGATCCTCGACGCCGATGGGGCCGCGGAAATACTTGGACACCACCACGTTGGCCGCCGTCTGCGACCATGCGCGCGGCACTTCGACATCTCGCTGTTCGAACACTACGCGCCCGTCCTCGCCGGTAATCACGGCGGTGCGGAGCTCCCATTCGACCTCGTTCATCGGGTCGGAACCCGGGGTGGTGAAGAAGCGTTCGAGGGCTACTCCCTGGCGGGAGGTGCCTGGACGATCTGCGTTTTTGAGTGCCACTTTTTCGAAATCAACCGCTCCCCCAGCCATCGCCCCATCCTCCCCTCGGTTTCGTCCGTGTTACTTCTAGACCAGCCTTCTTGACCCCTTGGGCGCCCGTTGTTGATATCCCACCGGAAGGAAACTTGAGCAGCCCCAAGGGCGCCAATATGCGCGCAGGTCGTGGGGGATGTCAAGTCTCGAAGCCCAATATGTAGTGTTCATGACCTTGTTAACAACCCATATATTATGTTGTGGATAAGTCTTCGACAACTATTCGCCCGTGAAATTGCTCTTTGTGGTGTTGTGACCCTGAATTAGCCGGGCTGATATTTGCGGGTGGGTCCAATTACCCCCTCGCACCACGAAACCAGATCGCTTTTTCAGCGTCATTCAAGGGCAGAACGATCCGCGCTATCGTCTCGAGCCGATGCCATCGAAGATTTCGAAACCACCGGTGAAGATCACCGAGGCTTTGCAGCCTCTTTTGGATCGCATCGACACGGAGGGGCAGTTCGGAATCGTGCGCCTCACGAAGGTGTGGCCGGAGATCGTGGGCGAGACGATCGCGCGGCGCACGCAGGTCTCCTCGCTCAAGTTTCACACCGCTGTGGTTAAAGTGTCGGGCGCGATGTGGATTCAGGAATTGAACCTGATGAAGACGCAGATCCTCGCGCGAGTGCGCGCGGCGGTCGGCGAGGACATCGTGCGCGATCTCCGCTTCGTGCAAGGCCGGCTCTCGCGCCGCGAGCATTCGAAGCTGCGCGCGGTGCCGCGCGCGACGCGGCGCGCGATCGAATTACCGGAGATGTCGAACCCGGAATTGAAGCGCGCCTTCGAGCGCTTGATCGAAGCATGGGGCCGCGCGCCGAGATGAAAACAGAAATCCACAGATTGCGCAGATTACCCGGATTCAAACTCCGGCTTTGCGGTCAATCCGCGTGAATCCGCGAGATCCGCGGATTCATTTCCCTGTGGATGGCCTCACGATCGCGCATAGCGCTATTGTCGTTTCTTTGTGACAAGATTTTACGGAACGCAGTTCCGTTCTGACGGGGGCAGGCAAGCACGATGGCGCAGGAAATCAAAACCAAGGCGCTCGACCTGGCGCTGAGCCAGATTGAAAAGCAGTTCGGCAAGGGCTCGATCATGAAGCTGGGCGAGGCGGCGATCGAGGAGAACATTGCGGTCATCCCGACCGGTTCGCTCGGCCTCGATCTCGCGCTGGGCATCGGCGGATTACCGCGCGGGCGGGTGGTGGAAATCTACGGCCCGGAATCATCGGGCAAGACCACGCTGGCGCTGGAGTGTATCGCCGAGGCGCAGAAGATGGGCGGTATCGGCGCGTTTATCGATGCGGAGCACGCGCTGGACGCATCGTATGCGCGCAAGCTGGGCGTGAAGGTGGAGGACCTGCTGATCTCGCAACCGGACAACGGCGAGCAGGCGCTGGAGATCGCGGAGACGCTGGTGCAATCGGGCGCGATCGACATCCTGGTGATCGATTCGGTGGCGGCATTGGTGCCGCGCGCGGAAATCGAGGGCGAGATGGGCGAGCCGCAGATGGGTTTGCAGGCGCGGCTGATGTCGCAGGCGTTGCGCAAGCTGACCTCGGTAATCGCGCGCTCGCGCACCATCGTGATCTTCATCAACCAGATCCGGATGAAGATCGGGGTGATGTTCGGAAATCCGGAGACCACCACCGGCGGCAACGCGCTCAAATTCTACTCGTCGGTGCGAATCGACATCCGGCGCATCGGGACGATCAAGACCGCGAACGACGTGATCGGATCGCGCACCAAGGTCAAGGTAGTGAAGAACAAGGTTGCGCCGCCGTTCCGCGAAGCCGAGTTCGACATCCTGTACGGATCGGGAATTTCCAAGGAAGGTGAGCTGGTCGATCTCGCATCGGAGCACGGGGTGATCGAGAAGCTTGGCGCCTGGTACTCGTACGAGGGCGAGCGGATCGGGCAGGGACGTGAGAACGCGCGCGATCTGCTGAAGGCAAACCCGAAGCTGGCGGACGAGATAGAGCAGAAGGTCCGCGCGAAGTTGCAAGCGAAGCCCGGAGTGCCGCTGGAATCAGCAGAGAGTGAGAAGGAAGCACCGGCAGCGGCATCGCCGGCACCCGCGGCAAAGAAGAAGAGCTGACTTAGGCTGTTACACCTCAGCCGCGCTGACGCAGGGTTCCTCCGCGCGCAGCGCGCGTTCAGAAAGCACGCATATGTCCGTTGTTTTGGTTTGACGAACACACGAGGCGCTAGGCGTCAGTGAATCCGCGAAATCTTTGAGAAGTGAAAGTGGAATCATTGCGCCCTTCAGACCTCAAGGCGATTCGTTTCCTGCCCGTGGCATTCGTCATGCTGAGCGGATGTCTAACCAATTTGCTTCCACCCACCGTACAACGTTCCGTAGAACGCACGAGCTTGCCCAGACCACCGGTTCTTTCAACGCCTATTGAACCGGCTCCCCTGAACCTCTGCCCAGTACAGACCACCTCGGCGAGCGGCGCCGAGACGGCGTTAGCTGTCACGGTCACCGACGCATCGGGAGCGGCAATAAAGGACCTTAGGCCCGGCGATTTTCTTGTCTATTTCCAAGGGCTACGGTTGAAGATCGATCGAGTCACCGATTCTGGGACACAGCCGACTTCGATTGTTGTCGTAGTAGACTCTTCGCTGAGCATGAATCTAAGGCTCGAAGAGGTCCAGCGCGGGCTGAACGGCTTCCTAAACAGCTTGAGTGCCTGCGATGAAGTGGCTCTGATCGCCATCGGCGGCAGCGGTCTTCAAAGCGACGCCACCGTCACGGTCATTCAGCCCTTTACGACTGACAAGGCCCTCGCGGCGACTAGACTCCAGGAGCTCGAAGCGTGGGGGCGGCCAGCGTTGTACGATGCCACCTCACAAGGGATTTCGTTGTTGGACAAGGCCCACTATCCGAGCCGTGCATTGTTGATACTAGGAGCCGGGATGGAGAGCGGCAGCACAATAGAAAAAGATCAAATCCTCCACGACCTTCGAAAAGACGGCTTTCGCTTCTACGCGGTCGGAATCGGGGATCCCAATGCTTCGAAGTCTCCCAGTGTGTTCGTGGGCACACTCGCAGTTTTGCCCGGAGGCGCAGTCAAGGCTGTCAACGCCGATAGGCTGAAAGAAATGGCGGGGGCGGCTGGTGGTTATGCCTTTATTGTACCCTCAACGAGCCAAGATGGCGGCAAGGCCCTTTTCGATGCTGTTTCCAAGATAGCGGGAGCGATTGGGCACACCTATGTTATAGAGGTTGCGGTTCCGAAGAGTGGCTCGCAACTGACCGGGCTACCTAATGTATCCGTGGCGTCGCATCCAGATGCATTCATTCATGTCTATTCGCTGCAAACCGCCGCCAATCCCTAAGCAGTGGGCAGCTTACTTGCGCTTGGATAGAATGATCGCCTCATGCGCTGGACCACCGCGAAGATACGGCAGTCGTTCCTGGACTTCTTCAAGGAGCGCGGCCACCAGGTAATTCCTTCGTTCCCGATCGTTCCGAAGGGCGATCCGACGTTGTTGTTTGTCAACGCCGGGATGGCGCCCATGAAAGATTTCTTCCTTGGGGTGCGGACACCGCCAAGCCGGCGCGTCGTCGATTGCCAGAAATGCCTGCGTATCTCGGGCAAGCATAACGACCTCGAGGCGGTCGGCCGCGACACTTACCATCACACTTTTTTCGAGATGCTCGGGAACTGGTCGTTCGGCGATTACTACAAGGCCGAGGCGATCCCGTGGCATTGGGAATTGATCACCAAGGTGTGGGGTGTCGATCCCAAGCTGCTCTACGCCACGGTTTACCAGGACGACGACGAGGCCGAGAAGATTTGGCTGGACCTGAAGGTTCTTCCGAAGGAGCGCGTGATGCGCTTCGGCGAGAAGGAAAATTTCTGGTCGATGGGCGACACGGGGCCGTGCGGGCCGTGCTCGGAGATTCATGTCGATCGGGGCGGGAAGGCTTGCAATCGCGCGGGGCATCCGGGCGCTGAATGCGGCGTGAACGTCGATGGATGCGAACGGTTCATCGAGCTCGGCAACCTGGTGTTTATCCAGTACAACCGCGACGAGACGGGCAAGCTCACTCCGCTGCCGCAGAAACACGTCGATACGGGATCGGGCCTCGAGCGAATTGCGGCGGCACTGCAAAGCCTGGAGCGGCCGGACGGCAAGATCCTCGGCAATTACGATATCGATCTGTTCCAGACCATCATCCGCAAGATCGAAAGCGCGGTGGGCGAACTCGGCGGTGGCGCGCGGTACGGCGAGAAAGAGGAAAACGACATTTCGTTTCGCGCGATCGCGGACCATGCACGCACGATGACGTTCCTGGTTGCGGAGGGCGTGAATCCCGGTAACAGCGAACGCGAGTACGTGCTGCGGCGCATCATCCGGCGGGCCGCGCGCCACGGCCGCTACCTGGGAGTTGATCGGCCGTTCCTGGCGATCGCCCAACAGGGCGTGGTCGATGCGATGGGCGAAGCGTACCCGGAGATTCGCAAGGATGCGGCGAGGATCGCGCAGATCATCACCGAGGAAGAAGCACGCTTCGGCGAGACGCTGGACCGCGGCCTGGAACTGATCGACCAGGAGAAGGCGCGCCTCAAGAAGTCGGGCAGCAAAACCCTGCCGGGCGAGGTCGCGTTCAAGCTCTACGATACTTACGGCTTTCCACTCGACTTGACGCAGGATGTTCTGCGCAACGACGGAATCGAAGTCGACACCGCGGAGTTCGACCGCCTGATGGGCGAACAACGCGAGCGCGCCCGGGCAGCGCGCAAAGACGAAGCAACGGGACCGGAAATCCGGATCGCGGCGGGAACCTCGTCGCGCTTCGTGGGCCATCACAGCTACGAAGGCGAATCCGAGGTGCTTGCGGCGGGCGCGCAGGATGGTGGTTCGCTCGCGATCGTGGTCGCGGAGACGCCTTTCTATCCCGAGGGCGGCGGACAGGTGGGCGATCGCGGCGTTATCGAGACGGCATCGGGGGCGCTCGCCGAGATCACCGACACGCGCAAGGCCGAGGGATCGATCGTTCACCTGGGGCGTGTCCTGCAAGGCGATGTCGCGGAGTTCCGGCGCGGGGCGCAGGTCAAGCTCAAGGTCGATCGCATCCGGCGCGATGCGGCGATGCTGAATCATTCCGCGACTCACATCCTGCACTATGCGCTGCGCGACCTCCTGGGCACGCAGGTGCATCAGGCGGGTTCGCTGGTAACACCAGACCGGCTGCGCTTCGACTTCAGCCATCAGGGGCCGGTCGGCGCGGAAGCGCTGGCCGATATCGAAGAAGAAATCAACGCGCGGGTGCGCGAGAACGCGGAGGTGACCGTCGAGGAGATGCGTTACGACGATGCGCTCAAAGCGGGGGCGCTCGCATTCTTCGGCGACAAGTACGGCGACGTGGTGCGGGTGGTCAGGATGGGCGATTTCTCGGTCGAGCTGTGCGGCGGCACGCACGTGAGCCGGACCGGTGACGTCGGGTTCTTCAAGTTGCACGCGGAATCGGGTGTGGCATCGGGGGTGCGACGAATCGAGGCCGCGACCGGGCAAGGGGCGCTGGATGCCGTCCGCGAGCAGGAGAAGCTGCTGGGGCAATTGGGCGCAAAGCTTGGCTCGACCGATGCGGCCGCGCTCGATCGACTCGAGAAAATCCTCGCGCGGGAGAAGGAGCTCGAAAAGAAACTCCGCGCGCTCGAACAAAAGCTCGCCGGCGGCGGGAGCGGCACAGACGGCGCCGCGGCTGAGAAAGTCCGTGAGGTCAACGGAATCAAAGTGGTGACGCGCCGCGCCGATGGGATCGACCCGCGCGCGCTGCGCGAGATGGCCGATCGGATGCGGCAGAAGCACCCATCCGCCGTGGTGGCGCTCGGTTCGGACCAGGGCGAAGGCAAGGTCGCGCTGTTGGTCGCGGTCACGGCGGACCTGACGGCGCGGATCAAAGCCGGCGATATCGTCAAGCAGATCGCGCCGCTAATCGGCGGCTCGGGGGGCGGACGACCCGACATGGCACAAGCTGGAGGCCGTGACGCATCAAAGCTGGACGAGGCGCTGGAGAAGGTCGCATCGTCGGTCGGGAAATGAACCAAAGGCCGCGGCTTTCTCTATATTCAGCATCCTCGCCCGCGGGCGAGGGACACCTTTGTGAAATCCGCGTAATCTGCGGATTCTCTTTGGGCTACCACTTTCAATGACCCTCTGCTTTTGCATACGATGGGGCGGATGCCGCGCCTGCGCGGCATCCGGCAACGAGAGGTAGCGACGGCCATCAGCACATCACGCGGCCAAGCAATTTCCGAGCTTCCCGGCGAAGACGCGCTGGAACTCCACTTCGATGATGCCCGCCTTGTAACTGACCTGCTTGGTCAGCACGACGCGCATATCCGCACGCTGGAGCAGGCGCTGGGCGTGCGTATCGACGTGGACGGGACTTCGATGCGAATCGCGGGACCGCACGCCGAGCAGGCGCTGGCGGGCAAGGTGCTCGGCGAGCTGTACGATCTGCTCAAGCGCGGCTACCCGGTTTACCCGAGCGATGTCGAGTACTCGATTCGAATCCTGCGCGGCGATCGCAACGCCGAGCTGAAGGACATCTTCCTCGACACCATCTACGTCTCCGCGCACAAGCGCGTCATCTCGCCCAAGAGCATCAACCAGAAGCTCTACATCGATGCGATCCGCGCGCACGATATCGTGTTCGGAATCGGGCCCGCGGGAACCGGCAAGACCTATCTCGCGATGGCGATGGCGCTGGCGGCGCTGATGAAAAACCAGGTGACGCGGATGGTGTTGTGCCGCCCGGCAGTGGAAGCGGGCGAAAAGCTCGGATTCCTGCCCGGCGATCTCGCAGAGAAAGTGAATCCTTACCTGCGCCCGCTCTACGATGCGTTGCACGACATGGTCGATTTCGACCGTGCGCGGCGGATGCTGGAGCGCGGGACTATCGAGGTCGCGCCGCTCGCGTTCATGCGCGGCCGCACGCTCAACGATTCATTCATCATCCTGGACGAAGCGCAGAACACGACATCGGAACAGATGAAAATGTTCCTGACGCGGCTGGGCTACAACTCCAAGGCGGTGATCACCGGCGACATCACGCAGATCGATCTGCCGAGCGGCAAGCTTTCGGGCCTCAAGGAAGCGCGCACGGTGCTGGCGAACACAGAGGGCATCAAGTTCGTCCATTTCACCGATCGCGACGTAGTGCGGCATCGACTCGTCTCCGCGGTGATCACCGCGTATGAATCGTTCCAGCGCGAAGGGCCTGCGCTTCCCGGCGACGGCAGCGGAAATTCCTGAGGTCCATTTTCGGTGGCGGTCGCGCTTCGCGTCGCATCGACCCGCGCTCGCCGGCACGCATCGCGGCTGCGAGAAGACGCGAAGAGGCTGCTGGTCGCGATGGGGCTCAAGCGTGCAGAGCTTTCCGTCATTGTCGTCGACGACTCGACTATCCAGGGCCTGAATCGCGAGTTTCGCGGTAAAGACGCGCCGACGGACGTGCTGTCGTTTTCACAAGTCGAAGAAGTCGGCTCAGCGCCGCCCGATCCGCTCCAATTGGTCGACAAGCCGGGAATGATTCTCGGCGACGTCGTGATTTCGATCGACACCGCGCTCAAGCAGGCATCGCGATACGAGGTAACGCCGCGATCGCGGTTGCGCACTCTGCTGGTTCACGGCGTGCTGCACCTGGTGGGCTATGACCATGAGCGATCGCGCGCCGATGCGCGCAAGATGTTTGCGCGGGAGAGGGAGCTCGCGGACGCCATCGGGAAGTCCAAACCCCGCATGTCTCGAAGGCGACGCGGCCGGTGACGAAGTCGCGATCGATGCCGAGGGCGCCGGCGATGGTGCTCACGCACTTCACGCGAGCAGCGCGGACGTCATCGGCGATGGACAACCTGGTTTCTATCCTCACCGCGCAGGTAGTTCGCGGTGGGCGCAGGATGGTGCGGGGCGGCAAGGCGGCGGTCTGCATGTTCGATATCGCGCTGCCGGCACTGAGCACGGTCCTCACCCGTGAGAATCGCCGGCGCTACGAACCTTTCGGAATCGCGGTCGACAAACGGTATGCTTTCAGGATGGGCGCGCGACCGGCGATCTACCTGCCGTGGCGAGAGGCTCGTGAAGCGATTGCGCCAGCAGAGCACTGGCGCGTGGTGAGTATCGAAATGGATCGGCATCCGCCGGTGGATTGGACCTACGAGCGGGAGTGGCGTCTGCAGGGCGATCTTCCGCTGCAGCCGAAGCTGTGCGTGGCGCTGGTCGAGAGCTGGCGCGATGCGGACGAGATCTACGACCAGTTCGATGGTCATCCGCCGTGCGCGGGCGTGATTCCCTTGCGCGAGCTGTTTGGAAGCACCTGATGAATTCGTGGTCAACCCGGGCGGCATTGTCGATCGCCAGCGGCCTGGCGCTGGCGCTCGCCTTTCCGAAAATCGACCTGAGCCTGTTCGCATGGGTCGCATTCGTCCCGCTTTTCTATGCGATCGAAGGGGAGTCGCTGCGCAAGGTCCTGGGATGGGGATGGCTGGCGGGGTTCTCGTTCTTTGTCGGCTCGATGTACTGGATCCAGATTCCGCTGCACAACTTCACCGACATGAACATCGTGCTCGCGATCCTGATCATGCTGCTGCTGGCCGCGGTGCTCGCGAGCTACTCGGCAATCGCGATCTGGGCGGGAGAGTTCACGGCGCGCCGGCTGCGAATCCCGATGGTGATCACGATGCCGATCGCGTGGGCGGCGGTGGAATGGGTGCGCACCTATTTTCCGATCGGTTTTCCGTGGAATCTGCTCGGCTACGCGGAATACAACTACCTGACCATCATCCAGTTCGCGGAGATTACCGGCGTGTACGGGATTTCCGCGCTGATCATCTTCTTCAACGCGGTCGCGTACGTGGTCCTCTTCCGGCGGGGAAAGCCGCGCCTGCAGGCCGTCTGCTTGAGCTCGCTGACGGCAGTGATGATCACGGTGATTGCATTCGGAACGATTCGCCTGCAGCAGCTCAACGGTGAAGTTCCTCAAGGCTCGTTTCGCGTGGCGATGGTCCAGGGAAACATCCCGCAAAGCCTCAAGTGGGATGCGAATTTCCTGCCGCAGAGCTTCCAGGTTTACCAGGACGAATCGGTTGCGGCGGCGAAACACGACGTGGACCTGATCGTATGGCCGGAGGCGGCGGCGGCCTTCATGTTTCAGCCGGATGACAACTACCCCGCACAGCTTGCCAACGATGCCGAATATCGGAATGCGCTGCTGAAGCTGGCGCGCACGCTGAAAACCCCGATCCTGTTTGGGGCGCCGGCGCTGACGGAACGCGATGGAGAGTACGGTTTCTTCAACCGCGCCGACCTCGTGTCGGCGGAGGGCGAGGTCGTGGCGCACTACGACAAGATCAACCTGGTTCCGTTTGGCGAATACGTGCCGGCGCACAAGCTCTTCGGCTCGCTGGTAAACCGAGTGGTAGAAGGATTCGGCGACCTGATACCGGGAACCGAGCAGACCCTGTTCGACGAGAAAGGCGCCAAGCTCGGCGTGCTGATCTGCTATGAGAGCGTCTTTCCGAATCTCACGCGCCTTGAAGTAAACAAGGGCGCGGACGTGCTGGTGAATATCACCAACGATGCGTGGTACGGCGACAGCTCGGCGCCGTACCAGGCGCTCGCGATGGCGGCGATGCGATCGGTCGAGACCAAGGTGCCGATGATTCGGACCGCCAACACGGGCGTCACGGCCATCATCAAACCAACCGGCGAAATCACGGATCGCACGCCAACCTTCAAGCGCGGTACCGAGATAGAAGACGTCTCCTGGCGTCCGGTGCGGACGATTTACACGATGGTGGGCGATTTGTTTGCGGAGATCTGTTTTGCGCTGACGATTATCGGCCTGCTGGCAGCGTGGTTCCGCCCGCGCAAGCCGACCCAACTGGAAGCCGTGGTGGAGCAGATCCTGGCAACGAACGGCACTGCGAAGAGCCGGCAGGCATCGTAGTTTCGCGGAAAGGACGCCGCCGAGAGCACGGCGCCACCCCGGAATTGGACCTTCCGCTGCCGTTAAGTCGCGATCGAAGTTGTGGCACAATGGTGGGCATGCTCAGCGATATGCGACAGGAACTGACCGATTTCGAACAGCGCACAGACAAGCTCGGGAGGCGTCTTTGACGTCCCCAGCCTGACCGCCCGCCAGAACCAGCTTCTCGAACAATCCAGCAAACCTGACTTCTGGGACCGCCCGGAGGCGGCGCAGACTGTCCTGAAGGAACAGGACCGTATCCGCGCGCAGCTTGCAGGTTACGACAAGCTCAAGAAGATGGTCGAAGAGGCGCGCGTCTTCTTCGATATGGCCGAGGAGGAAGGCGCCGAGGAGTCTGAGGCCGCGCGTGAATCCGCCACCGCGCTGAGCGCGGTGCGCGCCGAGCTGGAGCGCCAGGAACTGCAGGTGATGCTCGGCGGGGAGTACGATCGCCTCGGCGCGATCGTTTCGATTCATCCGGGCGCCGGCGGGATGGAGGCGCAGGACTGGGCCGAGATGCTGCTGCGGCTCTATCTCCGATGGGCCGAACGTCATGGATTCAAGACCGACCTGGCAGATTTGCAGCCGGGTGAAGGCGCGGGTATCAAGAGCGCCACGTTCGAGGTCGATGGCGACTACGCGTACGGATATCTCAAGGCCGAGGCCGGCATCCATCGCCTCGTGCGCATCTCGCCGTACGATGCGAATGCGCGGCGGCATACGTCGTTCGCATCGATGTTCGTGTTCCCGGCAATTGACGACAAGGTCGAGGTGACGATCAATCCGGCGGATTTAAAGGTCGATACGTTTCGAGCTTCCGGCGCCGGCGGTCAGCACGTTAACAAGACGGACTCCGCGGTGCGGATGACGCACATCCCGACCGGCATCGTGGTGAGCTGCCAGAACGAGCGCTCGCAACATAAGAACCGCGCGATGGCGATGAAGATCCTGCGCTCGCGGCTGTTCGAACTCGAGCAGCGCAAGAAGAAGGAAGAGCTGGAGAAATTCAGCAAGGAAAAAAAGGACATCGCGTGGGGCAGCCAGATTCGCTCCTACGTGCTGCAACCCTACCAGCTCGTGAAAGACCATCGCACCGGAGTCGAGAACGGCAACACCGCGGCGGTGCTCGATGGCGATATCGATCCGTTTATCGAGGCGTTCCTGATGGGCGTGCGCAAAGGCGACGCCGACAAAGAGCCGGAGTAGCGCGGTACGAGAAGAAATTCGCAGATTCAGGAACGCAGGCTAAAGCCTGCGCCACCATGGAATCGGAATCAGAGAGCTACCGATTATCGATCACGGATGTTGGCCATGAAGTTCTGCTCGCGATCGCGACGCTGACGCTGTGGCCGATTCTCGATGAGCGCGCGGCGGGCACGGCCGAGCAGCGGGCGCGGGCAATGGTGTTCACCCCGGTCATCGGGTTTACCGCCGGCGTAGTGCTTGGCCTGATCGATCGCTCGTTGATTCCGATCTTGTTGCCGGGAATGCGGTCACTGGTCGTTATCGCGATCAGCGCCATCGCGATGCTGTTTCTGCCCTGGCGCGGAGTCGCGGATACCGTGGAGGCGATACGAGCAGGGGCGAGACCTCAATCCACCGGGCTTGCGCGGATTGGCCCGGTAGGCGGCGCTACCACGATCATCGCGCTCGTGGCCGAGGTAATCCTTCTTTCGCGAATTTACGACCCGGCCGCGAGAACGAGCGCGCTCGTGATGGCGTCGATGCTGGGACGGTGGTCGATTGTTCCGGTTGGCTACGGGCTCAAGACGGGCGAGCGATGGGGCCTGGGGCTGCCATTCGAAGGCGGGATGGAGTTTCGCGAATTCGCGGTTTCGAGTGTGATCGCGCTGGGACTGACGCTGGCCCTGTATGGGGGGCTCGGGTTGATCGTCGTCGTGGTGCTCGCGCTTTTGATTCTTGGATTGCGACTGCTGTTCAGCCGCCGGTTTGGAGGAGTATCGGGCTTCGCGCTGGCGGGAGCGAGCGCGATGGTTGAGATCGCCGTTATCGCGACGATCGCGATGATCGCGCAGTTCTGAAGAAAGCAGCGGACCACAGGCTAAAGCCCGCGCCACTTCCAGCCGGGGGCCAGGACAACCGGAGCTACTGGTCTCTCGCCAGGGCCGCTTCCCAGACTCGTTTCACTTCGGCGCGGAGGTCTTCGATCGTGCCTTCATTGCGAATGATGAGCTTCGCGTAACGCTGCCGCTCCTGGTCAGGCAACTGGGCCTTGATACGGGCCTCAGTCTGCTCGGGTTTCATTCCGCGGTCGCGCTCAACGCGTGCTATCACGCGATCGCGAGAGGCGGTCACCAGCCAGATCTCGTCGAAGATGGGCATCCAGTTCGCTTCGATGAGAATTGCGGCCTCGATCACGATTGGAAGCTTCTCACCCTTCGTACGCATCTCGGCCGTCAACTCGCGCATCCGCTCGAGGGTTCGCGGCCATACGACATCGGTCAGGCGTTTGAGCTGAGCAGGGTCGGCAAAGACGATGGGGCCGAGCCTGGTGCGGTCGATGGTGCCGTCGGCGGCTACAATGCCCTGCCCGAACGCCGCGATAACTTCCTTATAGGCACCGGCTCCCGGAGCGTAAGTCGATTGCGCCACCTTGTCTGCGTCGATTATCGGCGCGCCCAGTTCGGCGAGCATCTTCGAAACCGTGCTCTTGCCCGAGCCGATTCCGCCAGTGAGTCCAATCGTCAGCATCGAAACCTCGTTTCAGGCCTGCTTCCGGATCGGTTCGTCGCCGCTCCAGGTGTGCAGCTTGTAGAGATGATTGAAGAATCCATCGCGCGCGATCAGCTGCTCGAAGGTCCCGGATTCTTCTATCACACCATCGCGCAGGACCAGGATGCGGTCGGCGCGGCGGATCGTCGAGAGGCGATGGGCGATGACCAGCGTGGTCCGCCCACGCATCGCCTCTTCAACGGCGGCGAGGACCTCGGTTTCGGTTTCGATATCGAGCGCGCTGGTCGGTTCATCCATGATCAGGATCGGCGCGTCGCGGAGTAAGGCACGAGCGATCGTAACGCGTTGCGCTTCGCCCTCGGAAAGGGTGTGCCCGCCTGCAACGATGGTCTCATCGATTCCGCCCGGCAGCCGCGCGATCACCTGCTCGAGGTGCGCCAGCTTCGCGGCGCGCTCGATCTGCTGGCGCGACGCCGTCGAGGTGCCAAAGGCGATATTGTCGCGCATCGTGCCGCCGACCAGCATCGGCGGCTGCATCACGATCGCGATGTTGCGCCTTAGCGACTCCAGCTTGACTTCGCGGATGTCAGTGCCGTCGATCCGGATGGCACCCTGTTGGGGCTCGTAAAAGCGCGCCATGAGCGACGCCATCGTAGTCTTGCCCGCTCCGCTGGGACCGACGATGGCTATTCTCTCTCCGGGTTGTGCGCGAAACGATATTCGGCCGAGCACGGGCCTCTCGGGCTCATAACCGAAGCAGACACTGTCGAATTCGATTTGACCGCGTGCGCGCGGCATCGCACGCGCGTCGGGGCGGTCCTTGACCTCGGGCTCGATCGCGAGCAATTCGAGGCATCGGTTCAGGCCGGCAAGACCCGCGCGTACCTGGCCGTAGGTCTGGAAAATCTCGTTGACGGGACCGTAGAGAGAAGCGAGGTAGATCGTGAAGACGACCAGGTCGCCGATCGAAAGCACTCCCTCCATCACGTGGCGCGCTCCCAGGTAAACAACGGCCGCGGTCCCGAACGCGACCAATACATTGACCGCGCCCGCGTATGCGCTCTGCACCACCTGCAAATTCATAAACTCGCCCAGGCTGCGATCGCTTGCCATGACAAATTCGCGATGCGACTCGGGCTCGGCGGTAAAGGCCTGCACCACGTGGATCGCCGACAGGGCGCCCTGGGCAATCGTGTAGAGCTTGCTCTCCCTGGCCATCTGCGAATCGGACATCCGATGAATCCTGCGGCTGATGAGAGCGATGAGCATGAACAGGAACGGCACGACCGCCAGTGACACGACGGTCAGCCTCGCATCCATGCGGATCATCACCGCGAACATCGCGAGAAGCAGGATGAGCGATGAGGTGGCAGGGAAGAATCCGTTCATCGCGATCATCTGAATTGAAAACGTGTCGTAGGCGAGCCGGACCATCAGGTCGCCGATTTCTCGCTTGCGGTGGAACGACAGCGAGAGCTTCTGGAGGTGGTCGAACAACTCGGCGCGCAGCTCCGCGACCATCGATTGGCCCGTCGAGAAGTTCAGGTAGTTGTTGATGACATTGACGATCGCGAGAAACGCATAGATAGCCACCAGCGCGACACAGGCCGCACCAAGCAGCTCCGTGGCCGACATCGATCGCAGCCAGGCGTTACGCGGCGGCTGCGCTCTCAGGACATTGTCGATAACGACCTTGAGCGGCCAGGGCTTGAGCACCTCGGCCGCCGATGCGGCCAGCACTGCGCCGAGCGCAATCGCGAACCGGCCGGCATGCGGGCGCATCCGGCGCAGCACGGCGGCATAGAGGGCCGTAGTTTCGCGATGCCACGGCATCAAGGACGAATCTCTGCTCACCATGCAGGAGCTAAGCGAAAACTCCCGGGTGGCGCAACGAACGGTTACGATGCTTTAGCTACATTGGGGGACACTTGACTGACCGGCCATCCAGTCGGAACAATTCATCGAAAATCCGGGCGCAAGCGGGATCACGCGATTGAACGACGGTCAATATTCCTGGCTTGAACAGGCGACGCGGCGATTCGAGGAGGAGGCCCGTACCCATTCGGTGATCTTCGCACCGGGGCGCGTGCTTGCGAATGCGGTCCAGAACTTTTTCGAGAATGACGACCTGCTGCGCGCTTCCGCGCTGACCTACACCTCGGCTCTTTCGATCGTTCCGATCCTCGCGCTGGCATTTTCGGCGCTCAAGGGCCTGGGCGCCGCGGACCAGCTCCGGCCGATAGTCCAGCACTACCTCGCGCTGGGATCCGAAGCGACTTCGGAAGAGCTGATGCATTTCGTCGAGAACGTTAACGCGACCGCGCTCGGAACGGTGGGGGCGGCGTTCCTGCTCGGCACCGTCATCTCGACCCTGGGCAATATCGAGCAGGCGTTCAACAGCATCTTTCATGTGCCGCGCAGCCGCAGTTACCTGCGCCGATTTTCGGACTACCTGAGCGTGCTGTTCACCGTGCCGTTACTGGCAGCGGCGGCGCTTGGGTTGACCACGATGGTGGAAGTGCGGGTATCGATCTCGCCGATCCTGATTCACATCGCGCCCTACCTCTTCATGTGGGCGGGATTTTTCTTCCTCTACGTTTTCTTTCCCTACACGAAGGTCCGCTACACGCCGGCGCTACTGGGATCGGGAGTGGCCGCGATTCTCTTTCAGTTCGCGCAATGGGGATACGTGAAATTCCAGGTGGGGATGGCGAACTATCGTGCGATCTATGGCGCGCTGGCCACGCTGCCAATCTTCCTGCTGTGGACCTATATCGCGTGGGGATTGATCCTGTTCGGCGCCGAGGTGACGGCGGCGGCCCAGCGCGGAGGTAATTCTCCGATGGTGCGTCCGGCCGCACCGGATTTTCCGTGTGCCGCGACTCTGCACATTTTGGTCTTGCTCGCGCGCCAGCAACTTTTGCCGCACAGCCATGTAACGATGCTTGATCTAGCACACGGCCTCGGCGTGCACGTTCCGATCATCGATCCAATCATCACGCGGCTGAAGGACGACGGCCTGGTTATCGAAGCGTCGGAGGATCACCACGGCAGCCATGGTGGTCATGGCGGCGCGATTCACCTGGTGCGCTCCCCCGAGTCGATAAAGTTGGCGGACGTGATCCGCAGGTTGCTCGAGGAGGACCCGGCGGATTCCGGCGACTCGCGGGTCGCGGAATTGATGCGGCTCATCGGCAAGGCGCAGATCGACGCGGTCGGCGACACCACGCTGGCCGACCTGGTTGGCGATCACGAATCGGAGCATCGACTCGCCGCAGCTGCGCGCACCCAGCTGAATCCCGTGGCTTGAGCGAACAGACGCAGCCGAGTTCCATCGCGGCGCAGGCTCACCTATCATCGGCGGCACTTCGGGAAAGGAACTTATCGCAGTGCCTGCGAGCGGCGACCTTACGATCAACGGTCTGAGAATTCGCTACTACGACTGGGGCGGCGCCGGCGATCCTATCGTGGTGGTGCACGCGACCGGTTTTCACGGCCGGGTTTACGGCCCGATAGTCGAGGCGCTCAAGGGCATCGGTCACGTATGGAGTTACGACCAGCGCGGTCACGGCGACAGCGAGACGCCGCATGAGCTGGCACAGTACAATTGGTCTTTCACGATGGAGGACCTGGGCGGGTTCATCACATCGATGGGATGGACGGCGGTCCGCGCTTTTGGCCACTCCGCCGGGGCGACGGCGATTGGATCGCTGGCTTTTGAGCGTCCCGAGTTGATTTCGCGGGCGGTGCTGGCCGAGCCCGTAATCTTCGAGTCGCCGGACGCGCCGGAACTCGGATGGCGTAACCCGTTCGTCGAACGCACGCTCAAGCGCCGCCGCATGTTCGACAACGTCGATGCGATGTACGCGAACTTCGAGAACAAGCCGCCGTACGACACCTGGGATCGCGGGATGCTGCGCGACTACTGCGAGTTCGGCACGCGCGTGAACGACGAAGGCAAGCGCGAGCTCAAGTGCCCGCCCAAGGTGGAGGCGAGGCTCTACGAGACCTCGCGGGAATTCGACGGCCTGAGCAGGATTATCAAGGCGCCAGCGCCGTTGCTGATCATGTTCGGCAACCGCAGCGATTCGCTCGGACTGACCCTGATGCCGCGCCTCGCGCGCGAGCGGAAAAGCGGGCGCGTCATGGAAATAGCCGACGCGGGTCACTTCGTGCCGATGGAAAAGCCGGACCAGGTGTCCAAACTCGCGGTTGATTTCCTGAAGCAGGACTAAAGCCGCTCGAGAATCGATCGGGCCTCTTCGGTATAGACCCCGGTGAGCTCCTCAAGGATCAGCGGGGGCGCGACCACGACCTCAACTCCTCCGTTCGCTCGTGCCTCCATCAATACGGACGCGGCGGGCAATCCGATGCGGGGATGCACGAAGCGGATGCGTTTGGGTTCGAGCCGATGCTCGCGGAGGGTTGATATGAGTTCCGCGCTGCGCGACGCAGCGAAGACCATCGCGACTCGTCCCCCATTACGGACATGGCGTCGCGCCGCGGCGACAAATTCAACCATCGATGCGCCGGCTCCGCCGCGCGCCTGGCGCCGGCTGCGGTCAGGACTTTCTTGACCCGCGTTGCGTGCGTGGAACGGAGGGTTAGCGACTACCAGGTCAAAGCTCGCGGGGCTGACTTCGGGAATCTTGCGAGCGCGAAGGTCGGCGCAAATGCAATCCAGGTTTTCGAATCCGTTCGCGCGCGCGTTGCGCTTGGCCAACTCGGCCATCTCCGGCTGAATTTCGATCGCAACGATCTGACGCGGATTCGCCGTCGCCGCGATGATCATCGCGATCACGCCGCATCCCGCGCCGAGTTCCAGCACCCGGTCTCTTGAGCGCGCGGCGGCAAAGCGTGCGAGCAGGACAGAATCCACCGAGAAGCGATAGCCATTTTGCGGCTGGACGACGCTGATAGCGCCGCCTAGGATCAGGTTTCGAGTTTCGCCGCCGCGGGCAGTCATAGTGGATGCAGCAGAAAAGGGCCAGCGCTACGCGCGCATCTTTCGCAAAGCCGGAACTTTCCTTGGCAAGGGCAACATAACCCGCGCCGTGGAAGTGCTGAAAGAAGGCCAAGTGCTCGCAGAACAGCTGGGCGATGCAACAATGGCACAGCGATTCGCCGCGGAGATAACAGCCGCCGGCAAGCCTCCCGCAGCGAACTAACGCACGCGGATTTTGCCGCCAGTTTCCTGCCTTTTTCGAATGCCTTGACGGCATCGGAATCGTACTTACGTTGATTCTCGTGGGGAGCGAGGCGGTTGGAACGAAAGCTCGCGACCCGAAAACTTTAAATTTTGCCGGCCCAGGAACCGGCAGGAGGATTCGGATGGAACTACGGATGACTAATGGATACACCCCGAGCGGATGGCTTTACCGGCCGTGGAACCGGCTCTGGGATGAAGTCGAGAAGGGTGCGAGCCAGAGTTTCGCGCCGCGCGCGGATGTGATCGAGGACAACGATGGGTACCATTTCGCGTTCGAGATGCCCGGACTGAAGAGCGATTCAGTTGACGTGCGAATCGAGGATTCGTCGCTGATCGTCGAGGCGGAGCGCCCGCGCCCCGTGCGCCCGGAGAGCATTACCGTGCACGTTTCCGAGCGCGCCTACGGGAAGCTGCATCGCGCGTTCACGCTGCCGGAAGACGCAGCCAACGACAACATTCGCGCCTCGTACAGGGACGGCGTACTTGAGGTCACCGTGCCGAAGCGTCCCGAGGCGAAGCCTGTGAAAATCAAGGTTGAGCTCAACTAACGGACTCGATTTCGAGGCGGGTTAAGCACGATGTCGAAAACAGGGCCGGCGCCGCAAGGTGTCGGCCCTTCGTTTTTTCGGGCATAAACGCCCTGAGGCGACGGTATGGGTTTCATCCTATTGCTGATCATTGCCGCGATCGTTGTCTGGGCGATCTCGGCGTACAACTCCCTGGTCCGATTGAAGAACGGCATCGATGGCGCGTGGCGCCAGATCGATGTGCAGCTCAAGCGCCGCCACGATCTGATTCCCAACCTGGTCGAAGCGGTCAAAGGCTACATGCAGTACGAGCGCGAGACGCTGACGCAGGTGGTCGAAGCGCGAGCCAAGGCGGTCAGCGCGTCCGACCAGGGAGCGAGAATCGCGGCGGAGAATCAGTTGACCGCGGGCTTGGGGCGATTGCTCGCGGTGATGGAGAACTATCCGCAGCTCAAAGCGGATCAGAACGTGCTCCAGCTCCAGGAGCAGCTGACCACGACCGAGAACCAGCTCGCATTCGCGCGGCAGGCTTACAACGACGTCGTGCTGTCGTTCAATACCCGCATCGAGACTTTTCCCTCGAACCTGATCGCCGGCAATTTCGGTTTCCACCAAGCCGAGTATTTCAAGGCCGCGCCGGAAGACCAGGCGGTTCCGAAGGTGGACCTGTCAACCGGCGCGCCACGGGCACAGCAATAACCTCTCAAGCCACCCGGAAAGCAGGCTGAAATGGCCGCGGCCAGCGACTTCCGCGCCCTCGAAGCGACCAATCGCCGCGAATCGGTGATGCTGGTCGCGGTGATGATCCTGATCCTCGCCGCGCTCGGCTTCGGCCTGGACGTGTGGAGCGGTGCGATCCGAATTTCGCAGGGCCAAGTTTACGGTTTTCCGATTCTCACGGTTTTCGCGCTGATCTTCGGCGGAGTGCAGGCGCTGGTTTCTTTCTATGGCGGCGCGCGACTGGTGCTGCTCTCGGTCCACGCCCGCGCGCTAACTCCTGACTCGCTGCAGCATCAGCAAGTCCTGGATGTGATCAACGAGATGGCGATCGCATCGCAGCTGCCGGTGCCGCGCGCGTACATCATGGACGATCCGGCGCCCAACGCGTTCGCAACCGGCCGCGACCCGCAGCATTCGGTAATCTGCGTGACGCAGGGTCTGGTCGATGAGATGGACCGCGAGGAATTGCAGGGCGTGATCGGCCACGAAATGTCTCATATTCGCGATTACGACATCCGCACCATGATGATCGTAGCGGTGATGGTCGGCGGGATCGCGATGCTGAGCGACTTTTTCTTCCGGATGATGTTCTACTCGGGCGGGCGCGGTGGCGGCCGTTCGAGCAACAGCAAGAACGACGATGGCGGCGCGCTGGTTCTCATCTATATAGCGACTCTCATTCTCGCCGTGGTCGCACCGATCATCTCGAAGCTCGTGGCAATGGCGATTTCACGGCAGCGCGAGTACCTGGCCGATGCATCGTCGGTGGAGTTCACCCGCAACCCGCGCGCGCTGTTGCGCGCCCTTGAGCAGATCGCCAAGTCGGAGTCGCCGCTCAAGGCGGCCACGTCCGGCACGGGTCATCTGTTCATCGTCAATCCGCGCGAAGGACTACGCGAAGACAAGGAAGGGTTCCTCGACAACCTGCTGTCGTCCCATCCTCCCCTGGCCAAGCGAATCGAGAGGTTGCGAGGACTGCTGGGTCAGGCGGGTCAGGCTTGAAGCGATCTCCGAGCACCGGTCGCGGGCATTAGCGTAAGAAATAAGCACTATCTAGAACTTTGGTTGTACGGTCTGGGGGTGCTTTAGACCGGCAGGATGGCGTCGCATTTGCATATTTGGGGTGGATCCAAGCGGCGACGGGGTCTCTGGTGTCAGGGCTGGCCCCGTGGAAAAGTCCTGAAATCATGAGAGCCACAGATTTTACCGAGCTCGATTTGAACATCTCCCGCGCGCGCGTGATCCTGTCGCTGGTCGCCATCCTGTCTATCTACATCGACCCTGCGACCGGTGGCGTGTTCTACCTGAGCAACTACGCGCTCATCACCCTGGGCTGCCACCTGCTGTACAGCCTCGCGGCATATGTCGCGGCAAGCCGCCGGGTCGGGCTGCAGTACCTTCCGATCTCAACGACCATCCTCGACGTGCTGTTCGCGGCGGCCGTGGTGCTGGTAGCCGAAGGGCCTACGAGTCCCTCTTATCTATTTTTTATCTTTGCGATCATCGCGGTCGATTGCCGCACCGGGTTTGGCGATACACTGCTGGTCACGCTGTGCAGCGGTATCCTGTACTTCATCCTACTTGCGTTTTCGGCGGGCGGCGAAAAGCATCTCTATGCGATGCGTGCGGCCTACCTGACGATAATCGGGTACCTGATCGGATTTATCGGCCAGCAGCGCGCCCGCTTCGAGGCTCGCATCCGCGAACTGGAGACGAACGCCGAGCGACATCGAATCGCGAGAGCACTCCATGACGGATACGTGCAGGCCCTCGCCGGCGTGGCGCTGCGGCTGGAGACTTGCCGCGAGCTGCTCGCGCGCAATCGCGGCGCCGAAGCCCTGACACAAATCACGGAGCTGCAGACAGGAGTAACGCGAGAATTCGACCAGGTGCGCGCATACGTGCGATCGTTGGCTGACCTCGATCAAAGCCTGAGCGCGACCCTCTCCGCGGTGCCGGAGACTCGTCTGCGAATCGATGCGGCTTTTGCCGCGAGCGGATTCGTGGTCGAACAGGCCATCCAGATCATGCTTGAAGGCCTGCGCAACGCGCTGCATCACAGCAATGCGCGCAATGGGGTTATCAACGCCCGGGAAAGCGACGGAGTAATCCGCATCACTATCGAGGACGACGGAGTAGGATTTTCCACAGCCGCGAAGCCGCCGTGGGCGATTGCGTCGCGCGTCGAGGAGTGTGGAGGAATCCTGCGCTTTGCGCCCGGACAGCATCCAGGTGCGCTCCTGGAAATCGAAATGCCGGCGGTATAGATGATGCCAATTCGTTTACTGATAGTTGACGATCACGCCCTGTTCCGACAGGGTCTCAAGTCACTCCTCCTGCTCCAGCCCGACGTAGAAATCGTGGGCGAAGTGGAACACGCCGCCGACCTTCAGAGTGCGGTCGAGCGCACCAACTGCGATGTTCTGCTGCTCGACCTCCAGATGGACCGCTGGATGGGCAACGACATCGAGGCGCTCGCCGCGCGAACCAAGGTGGTCGTGCTGACCGCGAGCGAACGAATTGAAGATGCGCTCGCGGCGATGCGCAAGGGGGCCAGGGCCATCGTGCAGAAACGGTTCGCCGTGGAGACTCTGATGGAAGCGATTCGCAGCGCCGCGAACGGGCTGGTCTGGATGCCGCCATCGCTGCAGACCGAGCTGGCCGCCCAGCTCGGCAATGCATCGGAGCAGCGGCTGACCGCGCGCGAGCACGAGATAGCGCGGTTCGTGGCGGAGGGGCTGCGCAACGCCGAAATTGCGCAGCGGCTGGCGATCAGCGAGAGCACGGTGAAGACGCACTTGAACAATATTTTCCAGAAGCTTCATTTGCGCGATCGCGTGGAACTCGCTCTCCATGCCTTGCGCGTAGGTCCATCGCGCACCTGAAATGACTCCAACTTTAGTTGTACAAAAGTTCCCGGCCCTCTGTGCTAGAAGAGCGCGGACCCTCCATGGGTGACCACGTTACGGCTTGGGAGTTCGCGAAATTGCGCGGACAGGGATCGTTGTCACGGTGAGTTTTTCGCGGCTTGAGTAAAAATCGCCACAGTACTTCTCCCGAGGCCGGGCGCCGGCGAACCCTCACCGGCATCTTCATCGGTCCGCCGCGCGACGTGAAGGACCCGACCACGCTTCATTCGATGTCGCTGGTGGCGTTCCTCGCATGGGTGGGACTCGGCTCGGATGGCCTCAGCTCATCGTGCTACGGCCCGGAGGAAGCCTTCCTCGCGCTCGGGCACCATCAGTACCTGGCAGTCTTCCTCGCGATGCTGATGGCGCTGACCGTCTTCATCATTTCCGCATCGTATTCGCAGACGATCGATGAGTTTCCATCCGGTGGCGGAGGTTACCTGGTCGCCACCAAGCTCCTGGGACGCAACGCGGGACTCGTTTCGGGATGCGCGCTGATTGTCGATTACGTGCTGACGATTTCGATTTCGATCGCGAGCGGCGCCGATGCAATTTTCAGTTTCCTGCCGCCGGCGTGGTTCGCATACAAATTGCAGTTTTGCATCGTGATCGTCCTGGTAATGGTTGCGATGAACCTGCGCGGCATCAAGGAATCGGTGCTCACACTGCTGCCGATTTTTCTTTCGTTCGTCACGATGCACGTGATCCTGGTCGCGTATGCATTCGTGGCCCGCGCCCCCGAATTGCCAATCGTCGCGCATGATGCCGTCCGCGAGGTGCATGACGGCGTTGGCGCACTGGGCATCGTCGCGCTCGCGATCATCTTCCTGCGCGCCTACAGCATGGGCGGCGGGACCTACACCGGAATCGAGGCGGTCAGCAACGGTCTGCCTATTCTGCGCGAGCCACGAACCGTCACCGGCAAGAAAACCATGATGTACATGGCGATTTCGCTGGCATTCGTCGCCGGCGGAATCCTGATTGCGTACCTGCTGGCGGGTGTCGAAGAAGTACATGGCAAGACCCTGAACGCGGTGCTCTTTGAGAAGCTGACCGCCAACTGGCAGGTGGGCGGTTTCAACGTCAGCGGCTTGGTGGTGACTTTCACCCTGATCACCGAGGGCGCCCTGCTGTTCGTCGCGGCGCAGACCGGGTTCATCGATGGGCCGCGAGTGCTGGCCACGATGGCGACCGATCGATGGCTGCCGCGCCGATTCGCCAACCTGAGCGCCCGGCTGGTCACCCAGGACGGCGTACTCGCGATCGGAGTCACCGCGGGGGCCCTGCTGATCGGCACGCATGCGCGAGTGGGACTGCTGGTCGTGCTTTACGCGATCAACGTGTTCGTTACGTTTACCCTCTCGCAACTGGGAATGTGCCTGCACTGGTGGGCGGAGCGCAAAACCCAGCCTGGTTGGGTGCGCAAGCTGGCGGTCAACGGCATTGGATGCCTCTTCACCGGGCTGATACTGATCGTCACGGTCACGCTCAAGTTCGACGAAGGCGGCTGGGTGACGATCGCGATGACCGGAGGCGTGGTGGCAGCCTGCTACCTGGTGCGCCGCCATTACACGCGCGTATCGAAAGCGATCGACCAGCTCGAAATCGAGATTCTTCCGCAACTGTTCAACGCCGTCGCCAAGGAGCCCTCGGCGCGCGATCCAAACGCTCCAACGGCCGCATTGCTGGTCAACGGCTTCAACGGTCTCGGCCTCGCGACACTGACTACGCTCTCGCGGCTCTTCGAGAACCAGTTCAAGAACGTGGTCTTTATCAGCGTGGGCGAGGTGGACTCCGCGCTGCTCAAGAGTCCGGAGGAAGTGCAACGACTGGAATCCAAAGTCGCCGAGGATCTCGTCGAGTACTGCCAGCTCGCAGGGGACCTGGGCTTTCATGCGGAACTGCGCACTGCCATCGGCACCGATGTGGTGCTGGAGCTACGGCGGCTGTGCTTCGAGGTCGCATCGCAGTTCCGGCATACGGTGTTCTTTGCCGGTCAACTGGTTTTCGGCGATGAGATCAACGGCTTCGTGAGCCGCTTCCTGCACAACCAAACGGCTTTCGAAATACTGCAATGGCTGCAGTTGCACGGCCTGAGCCTGGTGATCCTGCCGGTGCGCGTTTCGACCGACGAGCCGGAATCGGGACGCGAAACCACGCCCAAGACGATTGCGGCGTGAAGCCGAATCCACCCCGCGCCCGCTAGTCGTTCTCGAGGATTTTCCTGATTGCCCTCAGCTCGTCGCGCCGTTCCTTTCCTACCTTCGGATAGGTTAGCTTCAGGTCGGCGAGGGTCTTGATGATGATGCCCGCGACAGCGATGCGCGTGTAGGGCTTGTTGTCGGCGGGTATGACGTACCATGGCGCCCATTCGGTGCTGGTGTAGTTGAAGCAATCCTCGTAGACACGCCGGTACTCCTTCCAGTACTTCCGCTCCTCGACGTCGCTGGTTGAGAACTTCCAGTTCTTCTCTCCGCGATCGATACGCTCCAGGAACCTTCTCTTCTGTTCCTGGCGCGAGATGTTCAGGAAGAACTTCAGCACGATGATCCCGTTCTGGACGAGGTACTTCTCAAAGTTATTTATCTCCTCGAAGCGGCGCTTCCAGATTTTCTCATCCTTCCACTGCGGGGGAATTTTCTGGCGATCGAGAATCTCGGGATGGACCCGTGCGACGAGCACTTCCTCGTAATAGGAGCGGTTGAAGATTCCGATTTTGCCGCGCTCGGGCAACCGCATAGCGCATCGCCACAGGTAGTCGTGGCTGAGTTCTTCGGATGAAGGCTGTTTGAACGAGAACACCTGGCATCCCTGCGGATTGACTCCGGACATCACGTGCTTGATGGTGCCGTCCTTGCCGGCGGCGTCGGCAGCCTGCAGAACGATCAAAAGGGCGTACTCGCTCTGGGCGTAGAGCCGGTCCTGGTACTCTGCCAGCGCCTCTACGCCCTCGGCGAGAAGCTCCTTCATTTGCTTCTTCTTGAGGCCGGCTTCTCCCATGAAGGCGGGATCGTAGTCCTTGCGCAGCGATACCTTCTTACCCGGCGGAACAACTAACAGCGACTTCAGGCGCTGGACATGAGTGAGCGCAGCATCAATATCGATGGTCATCTTCAACGCCTCCCGGCACGGAATTCCCCGACTCCGCACGACGGTTCACAACCAGCGCGATTTTAGGTTAAAACCCATGCGTCGCAAGCCGAAAAAAACACCGGCAACCCGTATCCTTGCGCCATAGCAGGATGGCGATATAGTTGGCCCCGAACCAAGGCAATCAACCGGCGGCCTCTCCTCGGCCCCGGAAAAAGGAGTCTGTATGGCCGATTTCACGATGACGATAAATGGCAAAGCGGTCACCGGATCGAAGACCGTGGGCGTGATCAACCCCGCCACCGGTAAGGTCTTCGCCCAGGTGCCCGATTGCAGCAAGGCTGAGCTTGACCAGGCGATGGAAGCGGCGCAGAAAGCGTTCCCCTCCTGGAGCAAAGACATCAATGCGCGACGCAAGGTGCTGGCTGACTGCTCGGCGGCGCTGATGAGCCCGCCCGAGGGGCTGGCCCGGATGCTCACCCAGGAGCAGGGCAAGCCGCTCGACAAGGCCGGCCAGGAAATCATGGGAACGGCGTTCTGGGCGCAATACACCTCCACTCTCGACCTTCCGGTCGAAGTGGTGCAGGACAACGCGCAGAGTCACATCGAAGTTCGCCGCAAGCCGGTCGGAGTCGTGGCCGCGATCACGCCGTGGAACTACCCGATCATGCTCGCGATGTGGAAGATCGCGCCCGCGCTGCTCGCCGGCAACACGGTGGTGCTGAAGCCCTCGCCCTTTACGCCGATCACGAGCCTGATGCTCGGTGAGATCCTGCGCGACATCATTCCTGCGGGCGTACTCAACGTCATTTCGGGTGGCGACGAGCTCGGCGCCATGATGACCACGCACAAAGTACCGCGAAAGATCTCGTTCACCGGTTCCGTGGAGACGGGCAAAAGAGTGGCCGCCGCGGCTGCTCCGGATCTGAAGCGTGTCACGCTGGAGCTGGGCGGCAACGATGCCGCGATCGTGCTGCCTGACGTCAACCCGAAGGAAGTGGCAGAGAAGATTTTCTGGGGCGCATTCGAAAACTCCGGCCAGATCTGCAGCGCCATCAAGCGCGTCTACGTCCACGAGAAGGTTTATTCGACGGTGCTCGAGACGCTCGGCGAGATCGCCAAGGGCGTGAAGGTCGGCAACGGCCTGGAGCCGGGAACGCAGCTTGGGCCTCTAAACAACAAGCCGCAGTTCGAGCGCGTCACGGAGCTGGTCGAAGACGCGAAGAAGCACGGCGCGAAGATCGTCACGGGCGGCAAGCGGCTTGGCAGCGAAGGCTACTTCTACGAGCCTACCATCGTCAGCGAAATCTCGGACGGTGTGCGGCTGGTTGATGAAGAGCAGTTCGGTCCGGCGCTGCCCGTCATGCCCTACAAGGATGTTGACGAAGCGGTGCGCCGCGCCAACTCCACTACCTACGGACTGAGCGGTTCGGTGTGGGGCAGCAATGCGGACCAGGCTGCCGAAGTTGCCAAGCAGCTCGAATGCGGATCTGCGTGGGTGAACCAGCACCTGGCGATCGCTCCTAACCTTCCGTTCGGCGGCGCCAAGTGGTCGGGAATCGGAGTGGAAAACGGTCCGTGGGGCCTGCTCGGATTCACTGAGATCCAGGTGGTGAACGTCGTTAAGTAGTCGTTCGCAGACTCCGGAACCTGCGGGCCGCCGAGGTTAGAATCCGGCGGCCCGCTCTTCTTTCCGCGGGATCGACGGCGGAAGTAATCTGCAACCATGCTCGACCAACTCGATCGCGATCTATGGACGCTTCGAGGTCCGCAGCGATTCCTGGGGGCCGAGATCGGCACGCGCATGACGGTGGTCCGCCTCGACGACGGCAGCCTGTGGATCCATTCGCCGGTGAGGTTCGATCCGTCGATTCGAGTGGAGCTCGGGGGGCTCGGTCCGGTGAACTTCATCATCGCGCCGAACCGCTTCCATCATCTATACGTAGCGCCTTACGGCGAAGCGTTCCCGAAAGCAAAAGTCCTTGGCGTCCCCGGCCTCGATAAGAAACGAGGAGATCTGCGATTCGATGCGATCCTCGATGACGTCGCTCGGCCAGAATGGTCCGGACAAATCGAACAGGCGATTTTCCGCGCCTTCCCGCCACTGAACGAGGTGATGTTTTTCCATCGCGCCACGCGGACGCTCGTGATGACCGATTTGCTGTTCAACATCCACAATCCAGATTCCGGATGGACGCGATTTCTGATGACGCTCGACGGCGGACTTGGACACCCCGCGGTGGCGAGGAGCTTCAGGCCGATGATAAAGATGCGCCGCAAGCAAGCGCGATCGACGATCGAGCGTATCCTCTCCTGGGATTTCGATCGCATTTTGATGGCTCACGGAGAAGCTGTGACGGAGGACGCGAAGCAGGTCTTCCGCAACGCCTGGTCGTTTCTGTAGCCCGACCTTTTTCAGCTGACTAGCGACAACTCCCGGAAGGAGCGCTCAATGATCCACCTGCATTATTTCATCGCGCGCAAGAGCGGCCTCGATGATGAGCAGTTTCATGGCTACTGGCGCGAGACGCATGCGCCGATCGTGAAACGGATCACTCAGCTCAAGGGCTATCTCCAGAGCCATCTGATTCCTTACGCGATCAACAACACGACCTACGATGGCGAAGCGGAGATCTGGCTGGACGATCTCAATGCGCTCGAGGCGTTGAGGAAGAGTCCCGAGTTTCTCAACGGCGCCGCGAAGGACGAGCCGAATTTTATCGATCACAAACGCTCCGACTTCCTGATTGCCCGCGACCATGTGCTTATCGAAGGTCCGCGAAAGCCGGGGCTGGTGAAGGGCGTATGGCGTATGCGCCGCAAGGCCGGCATCTCGCTCAATGAATTTCGCCGCCACTGGATCGAAATCCACGGTGAGATCGCAAGGAAGATTCCCGGCGTGCGTCGCTACGTGCAATCGCACGTGATCGATGAGGCCTATTCATTCGCGGAGCCGCGATGGGACGGCGTCGCCCAGTTGTGGTGGGACAGTCCCGAGGCGCTGACCGAAGCGCTCAAAACGCCGCAGTTCCGGGAAGACATGCGCGACGGCGAGGAATTCATCGATGGCAAATCGATATCTTTCTTTCTCGCGCGGGAATACGTGGTGATTCCACCGGCGTAGCGCGCTGACAACGAGCCTGTTTTCCCCGCAACTCCGATGTTAGTTTTTAGTTCATGAAGCGCGTGGCAAAACGCGGACTGCTTGTCACAGCAATATTGAGCGTTGCCCTGTCAGCGGCTAGCTGCGCGCCGCAACCGCCGCCGCCGGAGCCCGTAGCCGTGCCCGTGGAAACACCTGTACCGGGAACTCCACCGCCGCCTCGTCCGGCATACTGGGCGCCGCCCGGAGGACCTTTCGGTCTCGGACCGGGTCCTGAGCCGGGGTCCGGTGGACCACCTCCGCTGGCGCCGCGCCCGCCCCTTCCTTGAAGCAAGCCGGGCCTACTTCTTCTCGATGCAATCGATGTCCGGGTTGTAGCTCTTCTCGAGGCGTGCGACCGTTTCGCCCATCCTCTTCGAGTCATCGATATAGCTCTGCGCGAGATTGTCCTGTTGTGGTTTGTCGAGCTTGGCATTTGCCAGCATGGTGAGGCGCTGTTCGAGATAAGCTTCGGGCAAGTCGCTCAAAGTGGTCATCGCGAGCGGCCAGCTATTCAATTGCTGTTTCGGCCAACCCCATCCAAACAGGCTGCGATACTCCATCGCCTGCACTTCGCGCAGGTGGTCTTCGTCATCGAGCCGTCCAGTGAATACCCATCCCTTTTGAGCGGCCAAGTCGGAAGGAATCAGAAAGGGCGGGTCCGGAGTGTGGAACTTACATTGCTCATCGATGATCGTCACATCCAGTTGTCCGTTATCGGCAAGCAGGGCGGCGGGACTGATAAGACCGACCTTGGTCGATGGTTCGGCCTCGTCAAGAACTGAAGTTGGCGGAACAGTGACAGTCAGGCCGCCAGCCGAGGCGGTCGCGACAGGCGGAGGAGTGCTGCCTCCGCCTCCCGTGAGCGCGCCCAGCAAGGGCGCGGCGCAGCCCGTTAGCACCAGACTCGAGAGAATCGAAATAGCGAACTTGTGCATGCGAGGAGCCTCCAGGTCTCGGAAGAAACAGGGTTCAGCGGCTCCATCGCCTCGCCCAGCTCGAGGAGACGAAGGAAGCAGGAAAATTGTCCCACGAGGCGCGCTGCGCCGCCACTCTGAAGTCCAGGCGCAAAAGGCACCTCGCCGCCTGACGTGACTCGTCGTCACAGGGCGCGAAGAAACGCGTCGAAAGTCAACGTGTCACCGTGGTTGCACGCAGCAGCTTTGGATCTCGACCTGTGCCTCGTCGGTATCCATCGGGTTTAGCTGCGGATGTCCCGAGAGCAAGCCGAATGCGAAACGCTCCTGCACATAGTAGGAGCGCAGCTCCGCGTCGATATCGACCTCGTCCGTGGTTTCGCCTCCTACCCGGCATGTCACGTGGCCGGCGGGAACCACGAACGCATGGTATGCGCCCGGCCTTATCTCGACGCTCTCACTTCCGCACTGCACGGCAGGATGGAGCAAAGAACTGTTGTAGCTATATGGACGATAAACATAGATGGTCGCGTGATCGGGTGGCGCATCAGCCCGCTCGAAGGGCTTGCCGCGGGCGGCACAACCAATAGTCGCAAGCGCGAGCGCGGCAGCCCCGACAATGGCGAGATGAGACTTCATTCGGTTTCTCCGAGCGACGCCGCCAGTCGCGCGGATTCTGCTTCGAGCTTTCGGTCGATTTCCCCGCGAACCGCGGCGCGCGCTTCGTCGTCGAGTTCCTTGTGCGTCGGTTGCGAATACATTCCGTACGGCCGCGTGATGCGGGTTTGGGCGGTGTAATCGCCGATTGGTTGACCTCGGCTGGAGATCGAGAGCGAGGCGAAAGCAGTAACGACGTACTCGCCCGTCGGATAAGGAGCAAAGGTCAGATTCTCGATCGCCGAAAGCAACGTCGAAGCGTGATGCTCGTCGTGGGTCAGCTCCTCCCGGTAAGAGAAAGTCACGGGAGAGCTGTTGGTCAGCGACATCGCGACGACCGGGGGAAGTTCGCGAGGATTGCCGCTAATGAGCGTGCCTTTGAATGGCAGCGGCCGTACCGATGCCGTATCGTTGGCGGCCACCGCGGGCGCAGGCGTTTGTTGCGCTGCACATCCGGACACCCCCGCCGCGAGCGCGAGGAGCAACGCGAACAATGAGGGTGGACCGATTCGAGAAGTTAGAGGTGATCCGCGGGCCACACCCTATTTCATCGCAGCCGGGTATGGCTCCTCAAGTTTGCGATACAGGGTCTTTCTGTCGACCTGCAGAATCGCCGCCGCTTCGGTCTTGTTGCCCGAGACCTGCGCCAGCACCGCGCGCACGTATTCACGTTCGACTTCATCGAGCGTGAAACGCCGGGCCGCCAATTCATCGAGGGCACCCTTCCCGTCGGGCGCGCCGGTGATGCGCGGCGGCAGATCCGCCGCGGTTATGGTCCCCTCGCGGCACAGGATGACAGCACTTTGCACCACGTTCTGAAGCTCGCGGATATTCCCCGGCCACCCATAACGCATGAGACATTCCGTCGCCTTCGGATCGATAGCAGGAACGGCCTTGCCGCATTCCGATGCCGAGCGTGCCAGGAAATGCCTCAGCAGCAGCGGCAGGTCCTCAGGGCGCTCGCGCAACGGGGGAACATTGAGAGTCACGGTCGCAAGCCGGTAGTAGAGGTCCGCGCGGAACTTCCCCGTCTTGATGGCTGCTTCCACATCAGAGTTGGTCGCAGCGACGATACGCACATCGACGCCCTTCTCGGTATTGGAACCCAGCGGCCGCACGCGCTTGTCCTCGATAACTCGAAGCAGCTTGGCCTGGAGAGAAACCGGCATGTCCGCGATTTCATCGAGGAAAAGCGTGCCACCGTGCGCGGCCTGGAAGAGCCCTTCGCGTTGGCTGCGGGCGTCGGTGAACGCGCCCTTCACGTAGCCGAACATCTCGCTCTCAATAAGGCTCTCCGGCACCGCAGCGCAGTTCACCGGGATGAACGGGGCATCGCGGCGCGAGCTGGTGAAGTGCAACGCCCGCGCGAACATCTCCTTGCCGGTGCCGCTCTCTCCGAGCAGCAGGACGGTCGCGGGCAGATCGGCGACCTGGCGGATGGTTTCGAGAATCGCCAGGACCCTTGGGTTCGATGCGACGATGTTCGATGGGCCGTAGTTGCCGGCCAGCTCCCCGCGCAGCCGCCTGATCTCCCGGCGCAAGTAGCGATTTTCCAGCGCGCGTGACACCACCAGCAACAGCTCATCGTTGCCGAAGGGCTTGGTAAGGTAGTCGGAAGCGCCCAGCTTCATCGACTCGACGGCGTTGGCGATTGAGCCAAAAGCGGTGATGACGATGACCGGCAGATGCGGTATGCGGCGCTTGAGCTCCGCCTGGAGCTGATGCCCGTTCATCTGGCTCATGCGGAGGTCGGAAATGACCAGGTCAGGCTCGTCGCGGTCGACCACTTCGAGAGCCTCCACACCGGAGCTGGCTCCGGTGGCGATGTAGCCCGCTTCGCGGAGCACATCGCAGAGGATGCTGACCATTTCGGGATCGTCGTCGACGACCAGGATTCTCGGTTCGGTTGAATTCATTGCCTGTTCTCTTTGCTCGCGGCTGCGCCCGCTGGTTTGGCTTGCGCGCCAGGAATTATTACGACGAACCTGCTGCCGTCGGCAGCAGGCTCAAAACTTATCTGCCCCTCGTGATCGCGAACGATCGATTGACTCACCGCCAGCCCCATCCCGGTGCCCTGCCCTGGCTCCTTGGTAGTGAAAAACGGGTCGAAGACGCGGCCCGCGTCTTCGGGCGCAACGCCCGAGCCGGTGTCTTCAAACACGAATTTCAAGTTGCCGGTTTCGCCGTTGCCGAGAGCCTCGGCGTGAATCCTGAGCGTGCCGCCCTGGGGCGTCATCGCGTCCAATGCATTCATCTCGAGATTCACGAACACTTGCTGTAGCTGGGCCGCATCGCACTCCGCCAGCAGCGGCCGGTCGCCGAGGTCCGCGACTATCTGCACCTTACGGCGCGCGGCTTCGGTTTCGAGCAGGCTCGAGGCGTGGCTGAGGATCTGCCTGACGTCGCATACCGCGCGTTGCGATTCGCGGCTGCGCCCGTAGTCCAGAAGCATCCGTACAATCCGTGACACGCGATCGATCTGGGTAATGATGATCTCCAAGCCTTTGCGCGTCTTGTCGGGCGGAGCTTCGCCGTGCAGGAGCTGTTCGGCGCGCCCGCGAATCACACCCATCGGCGTGCCGATTTCGTGGGCGAGACCGGAAGCCAGCGTACCGACGGTCGCCAGCCGCTCCGCGTGCTGCAGGCTGCGCTCGAGCTCAAGCTCGCGCCGATGCTTTGCGAGCAGATCCTGGCGGGCGGCGCCAAGTTGCTCATCGAGCTTCTGGAATTCCTCGGTCAGAAGCCGGACCTCGTCGGTTCCGGGGTAGCGATCGCGCAACTGATCGTTCGAAAAGCGCGTGACCTTGCGGGAAAGCTCGGCCAGCGGACTGGAGACGTAGCGCCGGACGAGGATGGGAATGAGCGCTATGATAACCGCCAGCACGCCGAGGCTGCCGACGACGGAGAGAATCGCGCGAGAACGCAGATCTTCGCGGCTGTCGGTCCAGTCCTGCGCCATCAGCAGGTGAGCGACGACGGTACCGTTGGCGTCGCGCAGAGGAACAATCCGGCAAAACCAATCTGACGCCCCGATGCGGACTTCAAACTCATTTGCGCGGTTGGCGGGCCTCATCGCGACCATTTTCTCCACAAGTTTCGATTCCCCTGGCCCAGCCGTCCTCATCAGGCCGTCGTTTTTCTCCAAGAGCGCGACGACCATACCGTCGGCGGTCATTCGCGACAGCACGTCGTCGACCTCATTCCACTCCTTGTGCAGAACGTCGTTCTCCATAGCGGGTACGAGACTTCGCGAAGTCGCGCGCAGCTCGCGTTTCAAGGTGCTTATGTATGCTTCCGCGGATCGATTGAGGGACCAGTACAGGCGACCTAGCAGCACCGGGGTAACCGCCAGGAGCAAGACGAGCGTCAGCCTGGTGCCAATCTTCATCATTGGGGATTATAGCGACGGTTGTGGAAATAAGGCGATCCAATCGCACGACATTGGTTTCCTCAACGAGAGTTTTCTCAATGCAGATGGATCCTTGAGCAAACCGCCTGCCAAATTCTGTGCAGCCCTCGATTGATCCAGGTTCGAAAGAGATTCCGTAGGTAGGAACGAGGCCTTTCGCTTCGAACAAGGCTTTCAACTTTCGGTTGAGAGAAACTTGAAGCCGTAGCGAAAGGGGCGTTTTGCCGCGGCGGCGGTCTCTTCGATGGACCATTTTGCCCCATAGGGCTTGGCATCTATCTCGTAGCGAGCGACGAATTGCTGCTGGCACGGAAGGTGCGGGCAGACAACCGATGATGGCCGGAAGATTCGAAGGGTCAGAATCGTGCCTCGACACGGAAGGCCAGGGTAGCAGGCACTGAAACTCAAGAAGTTTGTTTCCGCAACGGTTGGTCTGATGGTCGCGCTCGTGTTGGCCGTGATTCCTGCGTGGACCTCGCAGGCGCGCGCGGCAGATCGCGAGATCACGCTGGACGAAGCTGTGGCGATAGCATTGGAAAACAACCCCGACTACGCAGCCGCCGCGCGTGAACTCACGATTGCGCGTGCCGAGATCGAGCGGGCGAACTACGTCAGCCAGTTCAACCCGGAAGTCGACAGTGCGGGCGATTACAAGGGGCGCTCCGACAGATCAAACTCGCAGGATTGGCGCGTGGGCCTATCGCAGCAGCTCGAAATTTTTGGGCAGCCCGCCCTGCGCAAGCAATCAGCAGGCTATGGATTCGCGCGGACCTCGGCAGACGTAACCAACCAGGCGCGCCTGCTCATGGCGGCGGTCAAGCTGACCTTTTACGAATCGATTCGAGCGCGCGATGAATCAAACCTGCTTTCAGAGTTGGCCGATCTGGATCGCAAGCTCAACGATGCCGGGCAGGCGCGTCTCAAGGCCGGCGAAGTTGGGCAGATCGATGCAAACCTGGCGCGAGTCAGGTACGGCGAAAGCGAGCGCGCGCTGATCGAGAGCCGCGAGCGCTATCGGCTCGAGCGATCGAGCCTGGGAAGGTTGCTGGGGGGGGCGGCCGGCCCCGAACCCGCCCCGAGCGGCTCGATGTCGGTGGAGCCGCTCAGAATCGATTCCAATCGCCTGTTCGAAATCGCCAGGGAACAGCGGCCGGACTACCAGGCGGCACAACTCGAAATCGCGCGCCTGAAAATGGAGGCTCTGCTGAATCGGAAGCTGGTGTTGCCTAACCCGACTATCGGCGCGTTCGGCGGGCATGAGAACAACACCGAGCACTTCGCCGGGATCACGCTGGGATTTCCGATTCCGCTTTTCAACCAGCGGCAGGCGGAAGCCACCGCGATCGCCGGCAAACTCGCGCAGGCAAAGGACCGCGCGCGAGCCCTCGAACTCGACCTGGAGCGGGAGGTGCGCGATGCCTGGCAGCGCTACAACAGCGCGCTGGTCGTGCTCTCGATAAATCAGAAAGAAGTCGTGGAGCCGGCGCGGGAGAGTTTCGATCTGCTCGAGGAAGCATTCCAGGCGGGCAAACTCGACCTGTTGAACCTGTCGGTCGCTGAACGGCAGGCGTTCGAAGCGCGAATGGGTTACGTGCGCGCCTGGTTCGATCTCGTCTCAGCGCGGGTTGCGCTTGAGTTGGCGCTGGGAGGCGCGGTGTGAAGACGGCAACAGCAGGCTTGCTGGCGATGTTGCTGGCGTCGTTCGTTGCGAGCGCGGCGGCGGGACAGGCGCAGCTGGAAGGCAGCGTCGTCAAACTCGTGAGCGGTTCGGATGCGGCCGGCCAAATCGTCCTGACCTCGATCGATCGAAAACAAATTACCGGGGAGATCAGCGCGACGGCCACCATCGAAGCCGATGCGGGTGCGGTCGCTCATATCACCAGCCGCATTCCCGCGCGGGTGGTGAAGCTGGTCGCGGACCTCGGGCAGCAGGTCACCCCCGGGCAAACCCTGGTGATCCTGAGCAGCGAAGAACTCGGACAGGCCAAGGCCGAATATCTCAAGACCAGGTCGCTGCTGGCGATTTCGGAAGAGAACCTCCGACGCGAACAGGAGCTGTTCGGCAAAAAGATCGCGCCGATGAAGGATGTGCTCGAGGCGCGCGCCGTGCACGATACCGCGCTCGCGCAGTTCAAGTCCTCGCGCGAGAACCTGCGCTTGCTGATCCCGGCCAGGGAACTCGACAGTCTCGGATGGACCGAGAAAGGCGGGGCATTGTCGGAGTTTCCGCTCGCCTCTCCCATCGCGGGTACGCTGGTCAAGAGACAGCTCGCGATCGGCACGATGATCGATCGCAACGACGACCCCCTGGTCGTGATTGACCTCGACAAGGTGTGGGTGATGGCGGCTGTGTTCGAACATGATCTTGCGGGTCTTCACGAAGGCGAAGACGCCGCTATCAAGGTCGATGCATACCCGGACCAGACTTTCCGCGGCAAGGTGACCTACGTCGGCAACGAAATCGATCGCGCCAACCGGACAGTGCAGGCGCGAATCGAAGTGCCCAACCCGCAGCATCTTTTGAAACCTGGAATGTTCGCGCACGCTGCGATCGCTGTGAGCGAGGCTCGCCGCGTGTTGGTGGCGCCGGAATCGGCGGTCTTCGACGTGGGCGAAGAGAAAGTGGTCTTCGTCGCATCCGGGGCGGGTCAATACGTTGCCCACGATGTTCAGTTGGGAACCTCGGCGGGAGGCGTCGTCGAGATCCTGTCGGGCGTGCACGAAAACGATCGCGTCGTGAGCCGCGGTGGACTGGTCCTGAAAGCGCTGCTGACGAAAGGAACGGCGGGCTGACGTGTCGGGCTGGATTTTCGAAGCGGCGCTGAAGAACCGCCTGATGACGCTATTGCTGGTGGTAGTGTTCCTGGCGATCGGCCTGCGCGCCATGTCACTGTTGCCCATCGACGCCTCACCTGACGTCACACCGAATGTAGTGCAAATCGTTACCGAGGCGTCAGGCCTGGGCGCTGCCGAGGTAGAGAAGCTGATCACGTTTCCGATCGAGGTCTCGATGCGCGGGCTCACCGGGATCAAGGAGATCCGCTCGATCTCGCGCTTCGGACTGTCCTCGGTGCAGGTCTACTTCGACGAACATCTCGATATCTACTTCGTGCGCCGGCTCGTGATGGAGCGCCTGCCGTCCGCGGCCGCGATGCTTCCGCAGGGCTATGGGCCGCCGGAGATGACCCCGGTTTCGACTACGCTGGGCGAGATCTTCCAGTTCCAGGTAGTCGATCCGAATCGATCGCTGATGGAGCTTCGGTCGATCCTCGACTGGCAAATCGCGCCGCGCCTCAAGGAGGTTCCCGGTGTGGTGGAAGTCAATTCGTACGGCGGAGAACTCAAGACCTACGAATTGCAACTGGTCCCCGATGCGCTCGTCTCCTACGGACTCACGCTGCAAGACGTTTTCCAGGCGCTGGAGCGCAACAACGTGAGCGCAGGCGGCGGGTACATCGTACATAACGGCGAGCAGCAGGTGATTCGCGGCACCGGGCTGATCACCAGCCTCGAGGATATCGGGAACGTCGTGGTCGGAGCGCGCGACGGGGTTCCGATCTATGCGCGCAACCTCGGCAAGATCGCTTTCGCGCCGATGTTACGGCAGGGCGCGGTTACGCATGACGGCAAGGGCGAAACCGTGGTCGGCGTCGCGATGCTGCTGATCGGACAGAATGCGCGCACGGTGGTCGAGGGCATCAAGGCCAAGCTCGCGACGATCGAGCCGAGCCTGCCCGCGAACGTGAAGGTCGTGCCGTATTACGATCGTTCGGACTTGATCGCACGCACCATTCACACCGTCGCGCATAGCCTGGTCGAAGGCGCCATCCTGGTGACGGTGTTGCTGTTCCTCTTTCTTGGCAACGTCCGCGCCAGCCTGATCGTCGCGTCGGTGATTCCGCTCTCGATGCTGGCGGCGTTCCTGGGCATGAACTGGATGGGCGTTTCCGGAAACCTGATGAGCCTGGGGGCAATTGACTTTGGGTTAATTGTCGACGGTTCGGTGGTGATGATCGAGAACATCTTTCATCACATGGCGCGCGAGCGCGATTCGCAACGTTCGATGGGGAATCTGGTGTTCGATGCGGGCCGCGAAGTCCTGCGCCCGATCGTCTTCGCCATCGGCATCATCATCGTCGTCTACCTGCCGATCCTCACCTTTGAAAACGTGGAAGGTAAAATGTTCCGGCCGATGGCGCTGACCGTGATCTTCGCCCTGAGCGGTTCACTGCTGTTCGCGCTGACCTACGTTCCGGCGATGGCATCGCTGTTCCTGCGCAAGACCGCGGCGGGCGAGCCGTGGCTCGCGCGGCAGGCGGATCGTATCCACGAGCGGCTGCGCACGCTCTCGCTGGCCCGGCCGCGGCAGATTGTCGCGGCAGCCGCGATGGTGCTGGTGGTGAGCTTCGCGATCGCGCCCTTCCTGGGGACGGAATTCGTGCCCACGCTGGATGAGGGCACGCTGAATCTCGACGTGATGCAGATTCCGAGCATCTCGCTGGAAGATTCCGTCAAGACCGCGACCGAAGCGGAAAAGGCGATGCTCGAACTGCCGGAGGTCGAGCACGTCGTGAGCAGGATCGGACGCCCTGAAATAGCCACCGATACAATCGGACCCGACGAAGCCGACGTCTACGTGTTCCTGAAACCGCGCAGCCAGTGGCGAGTCAAGGATCGCGATGCGATCATCGACGAGATCACCCGCAAGCTCGCGGTGCGCGTGCCGCAGATGAGCTTCGGCTTCTCGCAACCGATCGAGTCACGCGTCAACGACATCGTCGCGGGCGTCAAGGGCGACGTCGCGATCCGCATTTACGGCGACAACATGCCGGAAATGCTGGCGCTCGGTTCCAGGATTCGCGGCATCCTCTCGACGCTGCATGGTGCCGCCGACCTCAAGATGATTCCGCGCTCGGGTTTGCCCTCGCTGTCGATCCGGGTCGATCGCGCCAGGGTGGCCCGCTATGGAATCAATGCCAGCGACGTGCTCGATGCCGTGACCACGGTTGGAGGAAACGTCGTGGGACAAGTGGTGGAAGGACAAGCGCGCTTCCCGCTCCAGGTCCGCTTCGACAAGGGCGCACGCAGCAACCAGGAACAGCTCGAGGATATCAAGGTGGCCGCGCCCGGCGGAGTGCAGATCCCGCTGGCGCAACTTGCAAGCTTCCACAACTCGGAAGGCCCGGTTTCAATCTGGCGCAAGGATCTGACCAAGCAGGTGACTGTCGCGGCCAACGTCCGCGGCACGGACCTGGGGAGTTTCGTTTCGAGTGCAAGCGCGGCGATCGAGAAAGAGATTCAACTGCCGGCCGGATGGTGGATCGAATGGGGCGGGCAATACGAAAATCTTGCGCGCGCATCCAGCCGCCTGATGGTCCTGGTGCCGGCGTCTCTCCTTCTGATCCTGGTGCTGCTCTACAACACTTTCAGCTCGATGCGTATCGCCATCCTGATCTTCGGCAACGTCCTGCTGGGCGCGAGCGGGGGCATCCTGGCCCTGTTCGCGCGCCAACTGACCTTCTCGATCACCGCGGGCGTAGGATTTATTACCTTGTTCGGGGTGTCGGTGTTGAACGGTGTCGTGCTGATGTCGGAAATCGTGCGCCTGCACGAGTCCGGACGCGCGGTCGATGAAGCCCTGGAGCAGGCTTCGCGGGACAGGCTGCGTCCGATCTTGATGGCATCGCTGGTGGCGTTGTTCGGGTTTATCCCGATGGCGTTATCAACGGGCGATGGCGCCGAAGTGCAGCGCCCGCTCGCGACGGTGGTGATTGGCGGTCTGCTGACCTCGACGCCGTTCACGCTCTACGTTCTGCCGCTGCTCTACCGATGGATCTCCAGGCCGTCGCGGTCGAGCCCGGTTGTGGCCGCAGGATGAAGGGCAAGGACTATTTGACCGCTATCTTGCTGAGCGACGCCGGGAGCCCGCCGACCTGAACGATTCCACCCTGCCCGTCACTGATACTGATCGAGCCCATCGCCAGCGACAGCGTCATCGCCCCTGTCCTCTTGCGGGCGGCTGCGTTGAGAGTGACTTGCGCCGCCTGGGCTGACGGAATCACGAGCGGAGAAGAGAATGTGAAGACGGTGCTCTTTTGCAGCGCTCCACTGACGTTCCGGGTTGAACCGGCAGCGGTCGCAGTCAACTGAACCGACGACAAAAGGTTGGGCGAGGTCGCGCTGAGTTTGATTCCGATCAATCGCAGAGGTTCGGAAGTCGTATTGGCTATCGAAAAGGCCGATACCTGGGCGTTGTTCTGACGAGGTATGGTGACGGAACGCTGCGATCCGCTGAAGGCGGCGCCCGGGAACGCGTTTACCAGCATCGCGATGTTCGGGCTGCCCCATCCGGTAACCTGATCGTAGCCGGTGCCAGCGCGGTATCCGGTGATACCGCTGTTATCGTTGTTGCCGCTGGTGACATCGTGCAGACCCGACGCGAGAGATTGCAGATCTCCCAGTTCGTACAGGCGCTGATTGATGTTGCCCAGTCGAGTGACACCTTCCGCTTGCGCAATGAGACGGGAAATTCCAGCCCACATGGGAGTAGCGATGCTGGTTCCTCCGGTCGCGACCAACGAGACGGAACTCTCGCCCTGCGAACGGCTGTAGACGAAGAATGCGGGTGAGTCCTTCCCGTTCGCCCCGATCGCGATGTCGGGAATGTCTCGATAGCCGTCGGTGGGCACATTTAGACCCGCCTGCCAGGAGGGCTTGGTGAACACCACGCTTCGCCCCCCTCCGGTCGAGTTCTTGGCCGCACAAGGAGGGGTTACATCCTTTTGTTCGCCGCCGTTCCAGGCGACCTCGAGACCATCTCCAACCAGGCTCGCATCGGCGCCCGAGGACAAGTAGACGGGGTTGAACTGCGTTCCGCCGACGGAGGTGAGAAAAGGGCTGGTGGCCTCTTCATCGACACTGGGTTGGTTTCCAGTCGAGCCCTGCGGATTTCCGCAACTGGATTGATCGTAGGTGTTGAAAAACGGCCCGGGCTGCGGAACCGGATTACCGCAGACCCAGTTATCGCCATAGTCGCCTGAAGATTTGAAAAACGTCTGGCCCTGGACGACGGCCTGCTCAAGTTCCGAGTTGTAGACCGCGATGGTCGAAAGATCGGGACAGGGATTCTTGTCTTCGACGCTGCTGCTCAACGCGCCGCAAACATTGTCGTCCACTGCCCTGGTCACCGCATCGAGGTACGGCGTCGACGAGTTGTTCTGATTGCCCAGGTAAAAATAGATGGGCGTGCTCGGTGAGACCGCGTGGATCCACTCGACGTCGAGCGCTGGCTCGTTGTCGGAGGGCAACCCGGGGTTGGTTTTGTCGACGATGAATTTCTTGAGAACGACCGGTGGCAGGTTGAACTGAGTATCGAATTGCTTGAGGGCGGCCGGCGCGACGTCGCCGACTTCCATCACGGCGACGCAATCGGGCTTACCGGTGCCGGTGTTCCCGCCGCTCAGCACGCCGTTCTCGTTGTAAAAAGTATAGAAATCGGATGGAGCAAAGTTGGGGCCCTGACCCGATACAATTGCATCGGTTTCGACGCGCGAGGCCGCTTTCGCGATCCGAATTTTCGACGAACGCCGTGCCTGGGAGGCCGGCCGCTCCGAGGAGGTGGTCATTCCGAGGATTGCCTGGATGGGCAGACTGGTCGGCACTGAAGGATCGGAGGTGTTAGCGAAGCTGGATCCGTCAGTGACGATCGATGTCGCGAATGCCTGCTGGATGGTTGCGACCGAACCCGCGAATTGCACACGGCGGGTGGGAAGATCGGTTGAGGTGACGGTGAACCCCTGCGAAGTGAGCCAATTCACCACCGCCGCCAATTGGTCGCTGGTTGCCCCGAAGCGCGCGACGAATTGATCGCGAGTTAGCCACTTATGGTAGTTCGGCGAATGGCGATTCTGAAGATCGCTCTCGAGCTGCGCCAACTGTCCCGTGTTGCGCAGCGCCAGAACCGCGGTGAGCTGGAGGAGGTGGTTTTCAGGCGCAGCGGCCCAAGTCTGCGGGACAGATGCCGTACGATTACCCGCGATCGAGGAAGTCTGGGCTCGCGCAGGGCCTCCAATCGCAAGAATGCAAAGTGACACAGCCGGAAAAATCGTTTTGAAGAATGGATGTTTTGCTACGAGCACGATAAGTCTCTCTCTTAACCACTCCAGCGCCGAAGGCTTATGCCTGAGCTATTTTTTAGACGTTTTGTACTGACAGGGACGCTATAATAGGCAAAATTATTCAGCGACAATCCTATGATTGTCAACGACCAGAACATCCTGCCCTCGCAGGAATCGCGAGCATTCCGCCATCCAGACGAGCACAACGAGCGTAGCGGAAAGACTCAGGCCCCCGACGTTTCGTCGCAAAATTCCCCGCCGGTCTCGTGTGACTAGAGGTTAACCAACGAGGCCAGTTCGCTACCGAATTGGGTACTGCAACTTTTGTAGCAGGAGGCCATCATTCTGTGCGATCTGAAGCGTATTGCAGCTAAACGATCCAGTTCTCGAGAAAAAATCGTTTCAAGGGCCTTTACGCCTTGCTGGACGTTTCGCCGTGTAATACGTTTTTAGCGAAGTGGATTTGTTAAGGCAGCGATCCAGGGTAGCAGCTTTCTTGACGGTTGCCCTTGCTCTGCTGACTTTGAGCACGGTCGTGCTCAAGCCAATCCATCGGATCGGTTCTCAAGCTCACGACGGTCTCCGTCAACCGCAGCCGAGTTCTCCGTTTCATCGTCATGCACTCTGCGTGGGGCGCAGGACCGTGCAGAAGGCGATAGATGCGCGCCAGTCGCAAGACCCCATTTGGGGACCTGCTGTCAGCTCGTTCAGAATCGTACGTCCCACACGAAATTTCGCTGCTCAGCCCAGAGCAACCGCGGTAGTTGTTTGTCGGCTCAAGATACCGCCGGATAAAAGCTCCGACCCTCCTTTCCAACCCGAACTATTGTTCGCGGTCTGAGACCGCGCGGCCTTCGGCCGGCGAGATTCAGATCGGCGCGAGGTCGCAGGACTGGTCGCGCGACCATTTGACCGATTTGTTCGTCTTACTGTTGTGAATTGCTGAAATGAAAATGGCCGAAACAGAACATTCCGGTTTGCAGGATCGTTTCTCGAGGGTTCCGGACTTGCACGGGTCCGCAAATCCGATCCATCGGCCAGGGACAGAAGAATGAGTATGAGTGAGTTGCTCGCAATCATTGGGCTGATCGTGGCCGTGTACTTCCTTCCATCGCTGATTGCGCTGGGAAGGCGCAATCCCGATATCAACTCCGTCTTTCTGATTAATCTGTGGCTCGGATGGACGGTTGTCGGGTGGATCACCGCGATTGGATGGGCGCTCGACAGGAAGAGCCAGTCGGTGAGTTGTTTTGCGCGGCGGGGCGTTTTCCGCGTCGCAATCGCACGTCTCTTCAATCCACGATTGAGCTGAAGCCTCCTTCCCGGAGGCAGCCTCGAACCGCGCTTTTTACCCCGCTCTCGCGGGGCCCTCGTCAGCGCGGGTCTTGATCATCGCGCCAAAGGTTGTCTTTATCTCGTCGGGGCACCTTTTTCGGAGCGCCGACGACTTTGATTAGGCGGGGGACCAGATGTTGACCGACTGGATTTACAACAATCCGACCTGGCTGTGGGGAAGCGTCCTGATCGGATTGGCGGCGGGCGGTGCCGGCTTAGGTCTGCTGATCATCCATCAGCTTGTCCACATCGATGTCCGCCGCGCGCACAATGAACTGGCCGGGTTCCTGGTCGCCGTAATCAGCGTGACGTATGCGGTTCTGCTCGCGTTTATCGCGGTCGCGACCTGGGAGTCTTTCAGCCACGCCCAGGATATCGTCGATGGAGAAGCCGATTTCGTCGGCAGCATTTATCGCGACACGCAGGGACTGCCGCCCGCGATGGGCCAGGGTATCCGCGACGATCTCCAGGACTATGTCGACACGGTCGTCCACAAGGAATGGCCGGTGCAGCAGCAAGGAAAGACCCCAGACCAGGGATGGGAGCCGTTGCGCAAACTTCACGCTTCGATCGTCACAATCCAGCCGACGACAATGGGCGAAGAAGTCATCCAGGCCGAGTTGCTGAAGGTCTTGAACGAACTTTACAGCGCGCGGGCGAGCCGCCTCTCGGCGGTCGAAGGGCACATCCCGGACGTGGTCTGGTGGATCATCTTATGGGGCGGTGCGATCACGGTCGGCTTTACGTACCTGTTCGGCTTTCACGATTTTCGCATGCACGTGGTAATGACGATGGCAGTGGCGGCATCGCTTGCGCTAGTGGTGGTTTTGATCATGGCGCTGGATTGGCCGTTTCGCGGCGAGGTCAGCATCTCACCCGACGCTTACATCAAGACCCAGAGGTCGTGGCACGACCTGCCATTCAACAATCAGCCGAGCCAGCCCGCATCGCAGCCACGGAGCAAGTAGAATGGAACCGGTAAGAAAACTCGATCGTTCGGTAAAAGGCCGCGCGGCGCTCATTACCGGCGCCGCCAGCGGGATGGGCCGCGCCACCGCACACCTGTTCGCGCAGGAAGGCGCGATGGTTGCGGTCACGGACGTGAACGAAGGCGGAGTGTCCGCGGTGGTCGAGGAGATCAGGGCCGCAGGCGGCAAGGCGGAAGGATGGCGCCTTGACGTGTTCGATCGCGCGCAGATCAAGCGCGTGGTCGGGGAAGTCGCGGATCGGTTTGGCCGGCTCGATATCCTGATCAACAACGCGGGCTTCGGAGCTTTTCGCCGTATCGACGAGGACGGCTACGATGAAGTGTGGACTCGCGCGCTCGATGGGCTGCTGACAGCGCAGCAACTGCTGGTTCGCGCCGCGCTGCCGCATCTGCGGAAGTCCGACGCCGCGCGCATCGTCAATATCGCATCGACCGAGGGACTTGGCGCCACACCGGGCGACAGCCCCTACGTCGTCGCGAAGACCGGGGTGATCGGCCTCACGCATGCGCTCGCGGTCGACCTGGGACCCGAAGGCATCACGGTGAATTGCATCTGCCCTGGTCCGATTCGCACTCCTCTCACCGGCGACATTCCCGATGAGCACAAGACGATCTTTGGAAAGCGCCGCACGGCGCTGAAGCGCTACGGCTATCCCGAGGAAGTGGCGCACATCACGTTCAGCCTGTGCCTGCCTGCGGCATCGTACATCACCGGCGCGGTAGTTCCGGTAGATGGCGGCTTGACGATTCGCAACGCCTGATCGCTGGCAATGGAGAACACTATGGGCATCGCGGAGAACAAGGAACTGGTTCGGGGTTTCTTCGACGATATCGCGAAGGGCAATATCCAGGGTGCGCTCAACCGAATGGCGGAAGACCTGCGCTTCACGCTGATCGGCACGACCAAACTTTCCGGGGTTTGCAACAGCCGCAAGGAATTCGTCGACCGGATCATGGCGCCGCTGGGAGCGCAACTCGAAGGCGCCCTTACCATCACGATCGACAACCTTATCGCGGATGGCGATTTCGTCGTCGTGCAGTCCCACGGACGATCGGCCACGCGCAGGGGCATCGCCTATAACAATACGTACTGCCAGGTGTTTCGAATCAACGACGGAAAAATCCGCGAGGCCACCGAGTACCTCGATACCGAACTGGTCACGAAGGCATTCGGGTAGGCTTCAGGCGGCAGACGGCGCCCGCATCACCGGTCCAGGTTTGCAAGGCTGGCGTGGCTGCTCCCGATCCAGATGCCGCTCGCTCCCCTGCACCAGTCTCCCATGCGTTCAACAACCACAGGACGCAGAGCAACGGCATCGCGTACTTGTCCCACGCCAGGTGCGCTTTCATCATCACGATGGCGTTCGCCAGCAGCATCCATCCGGCGAAGGTGTTGCGCGGCACTACAAAGCGAACGAGCGCCCAAAGCGCGAAAAGATAAAGCAGCAGCATCCGCGCCGCCTCGCTGACCGTGGACCTGAGCGCCAGGTCGAGATAGCCCATGGTACCCAGGTCGGCGTTGCGGACCGGTGGAAACGCTGCAAACGCGATCGCGAGAAATGCGGCCAAGCCAACCTTCGTCTGCCATCGACTCGAAACACCATGCCGCGTTTGCGCCGGGTCCAGGATCATCTCTGGAAGGCAGTAGTAGAGTCCGATGCAGCTCAAGAAATACAGCGAGTGGTCGACGCATACGTAGGTCAACACGGTGGTGGGAGGCCACTGTGCGCCTATCGCCGCCGGCGGTGCAAAGCCATGGAAGATTGCAAACCAGGCCATCAGCGATGCCGCGGCAACGGCAGGATTCATCCACAAGAACCGCGAGATCCCGGGAGCGGCCGCGCTTCGCTCCACTCGAACCAACTCATAGATTGCAGCGGCAATGGGGAAGGCAACCATGTACTGGCGGGTAGCGATGGCCAGGATCCAGAACAACGAAGCCGTGAATGATCGGCCACGAAGTTGCAGCGCGACTCCCGCAACCACGAACAATGCTGCAATTGTGTCGGTATAAAGGTGAGTCGACACGCCAAGGAAATAGGGAAAAAGAATCAAGCCAAACGCGGAGGCGATTGAATTTCGATTCGGTGCTCCGTGCGCGCACGCAATGAGGACAAGGATCGCCGCCGAGAGCACAAGGTTGAAGTACCGCGAAAGAATCAAGCCATGCCCGGTCAGGCGTTCGACTTGCCCAAAAATCACAAATGCCAGCGGAGTATTGAGTTCCTCGTAGCCGCGCAGGGTCTGCAGGCCTGGCAGGAGCGAGTGGCTGAAGAGCAACGTCGTCGGCCAGAAGTGGGTTTCATCGCGATCGATCGGAAAGCGCAGCCAATCCAGCTTCCACAGCAATATCGAGTAGACTCCCAGCATGAGAGCTACCAGCATCAGACCTTTCCATCGATCCTTGAAAACCATGCTCTACGCCGAGATCATTCGCGATGGGAGATCCTCTACACGGATCCGGGGTGCGGCCCAACGACGACAGGACCCCATCGGCGACATGGCGTGAGGATGCATCACTCTGCGACAATATTGGGGACGAGGGCATCGTTATGAAAGTGATCTTCGAAAAGCGCGGGCCTGTGGCCTACGTGACGATCAATCGCCCCGAGCGGCTCAACGCCTGCGACTTCGAAACCTACGCCCGCCTGACCGACATCTGGACGGAGTTTCGTGACGACGCCGCGCTGCGGGTCGCGATCTTCACGGGCGCCGGCGATCGCGCATTCTGTGCGGGCAGCGACATCAAGTCCAACTACGTTGAGAAGATCGGCAGAGAGGGCGCGCGCACGCCCTACCCGGTGATGCTCGAATTGACCAAACCGATCATCGCCGCGATCAACGGACATGCCAACGGCGGCGGCCTCGAGCAGGCGCTCGCATGCGATATTCGGGTCGCGGCTGAGCACGCGCAGTTTGGCCTTGGTGAAGTGCGGCTCGGATGGCTTCCGGGGGGAGGCGGAACACAGCGGCTGCCGCGGCTGATTCCGCTGGGACGCGCACTCGAGATGCTCTATACCGGCAGAAGAATCGACGCGCATGAGGCACTGAGGCTCGGTCTGGTCGATCACGTGGTGCCGATGGCGGGTCTCATGGGCAAATGCGAGGAGATCGCCTCCGAGATCTGCAAGAGCGCGCCGCTGGCCGTACAGAAGATCAAGGAAGTCGCATTGCGCGGCCTCGATCTGCCCCTGGCCGAGGGGTTGCGCCTGGAACGCGATGGTTACGAGTGGCTGACCAGGACCCAGGACGCGGATGAAGGCGCCAAGGCATTCGCCGAGAAACGCCCCCCCAACTGGCGCGGCAAATAGCGTATGCTCGAAGGTAATGCTTGCTTGCAGCATCGTTTCCACGAGGCTGAATGAAAGCACCAATCATGCTGACGGAAAGGCGGTACTAAAATTTGCGCATCGCCCAGTTCGCACCGCTCTATGAGCGGATTCCACCCAACTTTTACGGCGGCACCGAGAGGGTCGTCTCTTACCTCACCGAGGAATTGGTGCGCCGCGGTCATGAAGTGACGCTGTTCGCGTCAGGCGACTCGCTGACCTCCGCCAAACTGGAGTCCGGATATCCGCGATCGCTGCGCCTGGCCGGCCTGTCGTCAGCCGCGGTCGGACCGGGCCTGCACTTGCCGATGTTCGCCGATGTATACGGCAGGGCGAAAGACTTCGACATCATCCACTCGCACGTGGACTATTGGTGTTTCCCGTTTGCGAAACTCTCTGCGACGCCCACGATCGTCACGATGCACGGCAGGCTCGACATTGAACAGTTGAAGCCGATCTACGAACGCTTCAAGGACATTCCACTGGTTTCGATTAGCGACTCGCAGCGCCGTCCGCTGCCGTTCATGAACTGGGTTGGCACGGCGTACCACGGACTGCCGTCGGATTTTCTGGAGTTCAATCCCGGGCCGGGCAAATACCTGGCGTTCCTGGGTCGTATATGTCCCGAAAAACGCGTCGATACCGCCATCGATGTCGCCTTGAAGGCGGGAGTGCCGCTGAAGATCGCGGCAAAAGTCGATCCCGTCGACGTCGAATATTTCGAAGCGGAGATCAAGCCACGCCTGTGCCCGCCCGACATCGAGCACATCGGTGAGATCAGTGAGCAGGAGAAGAGCGAGTTTCTCGGAAATTCGATAGCGCAATTGTTCGCGATCGATTGGCCGGAGCCCTTTGGACTCGCGATGATCGAATCGTTTGCCTGCGGGGCGCCCGTCATCTCTCGTCCTTGCGGCTCGGTTCCCGAGATCGTAACGCATGGCAAGACCGGATTTATCGGCTCGACGGTGGACGACCTGGTGGAGGCGGTAAAGCGAATCGACGAGATCTCTCGCGCCGTTTGCAGGGCGGAGTTTGAATCACGCTTTACCGTCGCGCGCATGGCCCAGCGCTACGAAGAGCTCTATGCGGCGGTGATCGCGGCGCGAAAACCGCTCGCATGACCCGCACGCTGTACAGCGGAGGCAAGTTGCGCGGGATCGTTCAGCCCGAATATGCTTGGGAAGCTTTCGGGGACACTACCGATGTTTGAGGACCAGACCGTTGACGTCAACTGCCCCAAGTGCGGCCATCTGAACACGATCCTGGTGCGCGAGTTCGAGGCGCAAGCCGAGACGCATTTCGTATGCGAAGGCTGCAAGACGGGAGTGAAGGTCGAGGGAAGTGAATTCCACGACCGGCTCGCCCAGCTGACCAGGGAAGTCGAAGAGCTGGAGCGCGAGGCTGCGCGCGGCGGCCGCGCCAGAGTGCGCCGCCCCCGCAAAGGCGATTTCCAAATCTGACGCCCGATGCAGGTTTAGCGAGAGCTCACGCGCCGCGAGCTTCCCTCACAATCACTCACGACTCATGGCTGTAGAAGCGATCATCTGGGACTTCGGCGGCGTCTTCACCACCTCGCCGTTCGAAGCTTTCAATCGTTACGAGACCCGGCGCGGCCTGCCGAGGGACTTCATCAGGAAGGTCAACTCGACCAATCACGAATCCAACGCATGGGCGCAGTTCGAATGCTCGGCGATCGACGCGCGGGAATTCGACCGGAGGTTCCTGGAGGAATCAACCGCGCTTGGGCATGCCGTGCGCGGCGCGGACATCCTGCCGCTTCTCTCCGGCGATTTTCGGCCGCGGATGCTGGAAGCACTCAAGCTCTGCAAACGGCACTTCAAGATCGGCTGCATCACCAACAACGTGGTTCACGGACGGGGACCGGGAATGTCCGCGAACGCCGAGGGCGCTTCACGAGCCTGGGAAATCATGCAGCTGTTTGATGCGATCGTGGAGAGTTCCAAGGCGGGCATTCGCAAGCCGAATCCGAAGATCTACCTGATGATGTGCGAACTCCTTGGCGTAACGCCCGCTGGCTGCGTCTATCTCGATGACCTCGGCATCAACTGCAAACCGGCGGCGCAGCTCGGCATGACGGCAATCAAGGTAGTCAGCGAAGATCAAACGCTGAGCGATCTCGCATCCGCCACCGGCCTCACTTTCGTCTAGACCTCACGGTGGGACTGTCGGACTGCATCTTCGGACACTTTCTCGACTGGGCCATGAGCTCCAGGCCGATCGCGTCACAGAGGCCGGCCGCGCTCAAAGATGCACGCGGCGAAGTGCTGGAGATCGGCTTTGGAACGGGGCTCAATCTTCCTTACTATCCTCACGGGATCAGCGCGCTGACGGCAGTCGATCCGGAACGGCTTCTGCCCAGGCGCGTGGCGGATCGAATCGCGGCGGCGTCGTTCCCAATCAGACAGGTCGCGCTCAGCGCGGAGCGCCTGCCACTCGATGACGACAGTTTCGATTGCGCGATCAGCACCTTCACGCTGTGCACGATCCCTGATGCGACCGCGGCAATTCGCGAAGTGCGCCGTGTATTGAAGCCGGGCGGGACGTTCCTGTTCCTCGAGCACGGACTCAACGATGATCCATCGGTCGCGAAATGGCAGCGGCGGCTCAACCCGATCCAACGAGTCATCGGGCACGGATGCAATCTCGATCGCCGGATCGATTCGCTGATCGCCGATGCCGGTCTGACGATTGTTCACCTCGATCGCTTTCTGATTCCTGAGATGCCGCGGACACACGGGACGATGTACCGCGGGTCCGCGATCACCGAAAAATAGCCCCATTTATCGCAGATTTCCCGCAAACCTTCGGTCGGAAGTCCCGCTTTTCGCCCACCATGGGGAGTGAGGGCTCTGAAGGGCGAATCGGGGCGCAATTCTACAGTCGATTGCGACTTTAACAACTTTTTCACAACTTCCGGCCCCCCTTGCTCAGCCCGTTGAGTACTTAAGGTGCAGCGAAGCTCGACCGATTGCGCCGATGCGCAGCAGTGCAGTGGAAAAGTGAGGCACGAATGGAAACCGGACTCGTCCGAAAACTGATCTTTGCGGCCGCGCTGGCATGCACGATTTTGTTGCACATCCCGGCCGCGCAGGCCACGCCACCACTGGTATTGGGCTATTTCACGAACTGGGGCATCTACTGGGCCAACTATACGCCCGACAAGATTCCGGCCGGGGTCGACGAAGTCCTGTACGCATTTGAGATGGTGGGCGACTGCGACCCGTTGAAGCCGCAGAAGGAAAACAACTACAGCCAGGCGAGTTCGTGCCAGGCGCGCAAGAACGATAAGGGCATCACCATCTTTTCCGGGACCCAGGATTATCAACTGCACACGACGGACGCGTGGAGTGATTTCTGTTCGTACAAACCGCGCGGCGATCAGCTCGGCGGCAAGTGCACGATTGCCAAAACGTTGAATGCCAACAAGCCGGTGGTCCTGTCGATCGGAGGATGGACGCTGAGCGCGGCGATTCGCGGCGCCATTCAACCCGCCAACGCGACTGGGTTCATCAACTCGATTATCCAGTTTCTCAAGAACGCACAGAAGGATGCATCGGACAACGGTATCAGCAACCAACCCTTTGCGGGGGTCGACATCGACTGGGAACCTAACAGCAACCTGTGGACTTTGCCGAGCCCACCGGCTCCGTCCGATCCCAAACTGGACCCGGGGTTCGTCCAGGTAACGGTTGCCGACCTGACGAACTACAAGAACTTTCTCACCCAACTCAAAACCGCGCTCACCGCGAACGGCTATTCGACTTTGACCATAGCGATGACCGCGAACCCAGACGCAATCGCCGATGTGGAAAGCAAGTCGCCCGGGTTCTGGAAGTCATTGGCAACGGCGGGCGTGCAACTCAACCTGATGACTTACGACTACAACGGCCAGGGCTTTGCAGCGGCTGGCTGCGCGATGACCGAGTTCAACAGCCCGCTCTACAGCGATACTGCCAATCCGTGCCCGGTCAAGAATTTTGACCTGAACGACTCCGTGCTTGCTCTCAAGGCAGCCAACGTCCCCCCTGCGAACATCGGTGTCGGAATTCCTGCTTACGGGAGAGCCTGGGCAATCGGCAACAAGGTGCCGGCTGACAATCCCTATGTCCCCTACGTCCCGAAGAATTATGGGGCCGTTATGAATGTGGCGGTACCTGCCTTTGGCGATATCTGGACCTATCGGGAAATCATGAGCGGACGTTCTTACGGGACTGGTAAAGGCGATGAAAACACCACGTGGGTGCCGGTCACGCAGTACGTCACACCGAGCGGCAAACAGCCGGTGCAATCGGTAGGGCAGTCCTACGTGAACTATTCGACGCCGGCGTTCATCAGCTACTCGGGGTTCGCCGATGCTCAGAACGTCATGACTTACGCGGTGAGCAACGGCTTGGCGGGCGTGATGGTGTGGGAGCTGGACGGAGACGTGACGGCCGGCGACCTCGACTACAACGGAGCTCTGCTGAACGTGAGCACAACCTCGGTAGTTTCCGGGCTTGCTTCCAAGAAGCAATAGCTTTGTGAAGGGCGGCCTAAAATGAGAACAGACAAAGGTAAAGACAAGAACACGACTGGCCGTGCATTTCGCGGACTCATGGCAGGAATAGCTGCCGGACTTCTCTGCGCTACGATCAACGCGTGCGGCGGCAGCAGCGGCGGAAGCAGTGGCTCTTCGAGCAACAGCGCAAGCGCCGCGCCCTGGACCTGGGTTGGCGGGATGACCCAGATTCAGCAGCAAGTCATAGCCGGTCCTCCGGGAGTCAGTTCGATTCCGTTTCCCACCGCACCATCGCAGGGTGCTCTCGGGGTTTTGGCCGTCAACCAGACTCCTCCGACCAACGGAACACCCTTCCCCGAGGCCAGAGCAGCAGCGGCTGGATGGACCGACTCGCAAGGCAACTCATGGATCTTCGGTGGGATCGGATTCGACTCGGCCGGAGACGCCGGTCAATTGAATGATTTATGGGAGTACACGGCGGCCTCCGGGCAATGGTCATCGCCCTCCGGGACCAGCGTCGCTGACAGCGCGGGGGTCTACGGAGCCAAAGGCGCCGCGAGCGCGAGTAACGTCCCCGGATCGCGCGAAGCATCGGTTTCGTATGTCGACCCTTCGGGAAATCTATGGCTTTTTGGCGGCGCCGGGTTCGACTCCGCTGGTAACCCCGGCTTGCTCAACGACCTCTGGAAATACAACACGAGCGCGGGAACCTGGACGTGGGTCGCAGGCTCGAACACAGTCGATGCCGCGGGAGTTTATGGAACCAAAGGCACGGCGGCCGCGAGCAACACGCCGGGCTCACGAGTCGGCGCAGTTGGCTGGGTCGACCCAAGTGGCAATTTCTGGTTGTTCGGCGGCCTTGGCTTTGACTCCGCCGGCAACGCCAGCAATATCAACGATCTATGGATATATAGCGCAACGTCCGGACAATGGACCTGGATGGGCGGTTCCGACACGGTAGACGCCTCGGGCGTGTACGGCACGCAAAAGCAGGCGGCCGCAAGCAACATTCCGGGAGCAAGGACTGCGGCGACCGTGGTGGTAGCAAATGGCGCTGCCTGGCTGATCTCGGGTATCGGGCAGGACTCCGCTGGAAACTTCGGTTTCCTGAACGATACGTGGAGCTACAACCTGGGCACGGGCGAGTGGACGTGGGTGGCAGGCTCCAACGTCGCATCAGCCGCGGGAGTTTACGGCAAGTTGGGAGTGATCTCGTCGAAGAATATGCCGGGAGCGCGTGCGGCAGCTGTCGCATGGAACAACGCATCCGGCAGCGTATTTCTCTTCGGCGGCGACGGGCTCGATTCCTCCGGCACTTTCGGATCCCTCGATGATCTATGGAGACTCAATACCCACAGCGGAAAGTGGGTCTGGGTTGGAGGTCCGAACACCGCGAATGCGTCGGGAGTATATGGAACGCAGGGGAAACCTGCGAGGAGCAACCTTCCCGGAGCGCGCGCCGGCGCGACCAGCCTGACCAACGCGCACGGTGATCATTGGATCCTGGGTGGAGCAGGCTTCGACAGCTCCGGGAATGTCGGATTGCTCGCGGATTTCTGGAACAACTGAAGACGCAGACCTGCTGATCAGCTTCGACGCGCGGCCAACGGCCTGGGCCCGAGATATTCTCCGGGCCCGGGCTTTGCCGCGTGAAGCTTGATCACTGCGTTCGCAAGATCTTTCAGATCCTGCCGGGCACCGTCCTCAAGCGCGCCCGCTACGAAATCCGCCGAAACCAAATAAGCGCTGGTCGGCACCACCAGCGCGCCAAACCACGCGAGGATATCGCGCAGGTGCCAATCGGGACCGAGAAAATGATGGTGAGTCGCGCCCATGGCGAGGATTCCCACCGGCTTCGACGCCAGCGACTCGACCGGCAGATGGTCGAGCAGATTTTTGAGCGCGCCGGTAATCGATCCTCTGTAGACGGGGGTCGCGATGATGACTCCGTCGGCGCGCTGCACATTCGCGATGGCGGCAGCAGTGTCGTCGCCATATTGTTCGGGGGGACGACCATCCGCGAACGCGATCCGCTTGTCCGCGAGATTGATCAATTCGATCTCAAGGCCGGCGTGCGACACGCGCGCATCCTCGAGCATCACACGCGACGCGTTGAGCAGCCGCCCCGGAGGAGTGACACTTCCAACAATCGCCAGAAGTCTCATTCGAAGCTTTGCCCTACCCTGCCCTGGTTGCGCCCTGCGCTTCGCGCCGGGCGGCCTCGGCTCGCACTAGCGGGATTAGTTCGCGGCCGTAGTCGATCGCATCTTCAAGCGGGTCGAATCCGCGAATCAGAAAGGTCGTCACGCCGAGATCGTAGTAGGCCATCAGCGACTCGGCGACTTGCTCGGGGGTACCAACGAGTGCGGTCGTGTTGCCGCGCGCCCCGGTCGCAGCGGCGACCTCCGTCCATAGCCGCTTGTCCAGCACCTTGCCCTTCGCCGCCGCCGCCAGCAGTCGCTGCGAACCGACCGCACCAGGCTCCTTGCGCGCGCCGGCGGAAGAGGTACCGCCGCGTAGCCGATTGATGGTGTCCATGATCCGTCGCGCACGATGCCACGCGGCGTCTTCAGTCGGCGCGAGAACCGGACGGGTCGAGAGACTGAATCGCACCGTGCGACCGTGACGGGCAGCGGATGCTTTGACTCTTGCGATGATCCGCGCAGCCTCCTCGAGCGGCTCACCCCACAGCGCGTACACATCGGCGTGCTTGCCCGCGATCGCGATCGCGGCTTCGGATGCGCCACCGAAATAAATCGGGGGGTACGGTTTCTGCAGAGGCTTGACTTCGGGCGACGCGCGCTTGAACCGATAGTACTTGCCTTCGTGATCGACCGGTTTATCCGCCGTCCAGATGCGGCGCAGAATTTCCACGTATTCGTCGGTGCGGGCGTATCGCTCGTCGTGCGGCAACGAATCGCCGTCCCTGGCCTGATCGCTGTCATCACCACCCGAGATAACGTGCACTGCGAGGCGTCCGTCGCTGAATTGATCGAGCGTAGCCAGCTTGCGCGCTGCGAGGGTCGGCGCCACGAAGCCCGGACGATGTGCCAACATGAACTGCAGCCGCTGCGTCACGAACGCAGCGTATGAAGTGACGATGAAGCCATCGGCGCCGTTGGAGAAGTACCCAATCAGGATTCGGTCGAAGCCCGCCTGCTCGTGGGCCTGCGTGAAGCGCCGCACGTAGTCGACATCGATGGCCGGACCGCGCGGTGGATGAATTTCCGACGCAGCTTGCGTCCCGATCATCCCGATGAACTCAACGCTCATTTTTGCGTCTCGATCGCCTGACCGTTTCCGTAACATACAACGTTTCTTGAACAAGGGCGCAACGCGAGTGTTCGGGTAAATACGCCCTGAAACTTGTGTAGCTTTTACAAAGGCGGAGCGAACGGATGATCGATCGCAGTCGCTGAAGGCGCGCAGAACTTGTTTTGACCGACGTAGGCGCAAACTGTCGTGACGTCGCTAGCGGCACGTCAATTGCGATGTACCGTCAAGGCTCGATGACGCCGCGGTGGCGGGCTTTGAACTCGACTTGAACGAAATCACTTTCCAGGATTTCCGAGGAAACGGGCAGTGCCGCTAGGCTTCGACGATCCCCGAGCTGTAGGCAGCAGCGATGCTTCGCCTGGGGCGCGATGGCAGGAAGCACAAGGGGGATCCTTCGCCACACCGGTGGGTGATTCGAATTGGTGGCACGCACTGCCCACGGGAGCGATCGTCGCCCTGGGCGGATTTGTAGCGCTCGCCGCGATGGTCGTTCTGAGCAGCGGCTCGCTTCATCTTCAGCTTGCAGCCGTCGCCCTGATCACGGGTGCCGCGCTGGCCTGGATGGTCTGGCAGACGGTGATCGATCCGCGATGGCTGGCGCTGGCGTTGGTCCTGGCGGAAACGCTGCCGTACACCAACCTTATTCCCGTCGATCCGCACAGCCGCTGGTTCCTGCGTTACCCCTTGCTGTTTGCTTTCTGTCTTCCAGCGCTGCCACGCGTGTGGAAGTCGGGCATTCTCACGAAAGGGCACCTGCCCCTGTTCCTGGCGTACTTCGGATGGGCTGCGATCACGATTGTGTATTCGGAAGACCCGGTCGCGTCGGCAGGCCGCTTGTTTCCGGCTTTTCTGCTGTTTCTGACCATCGTTCTAGTCGCATCGATGGTCAGCGACGCGAAAGACGTCACCGCGATTTTCACCCGGTATTTCCTGGGATGCAGCGTGCTCGCGGGCCTTGCGTTTGCGACCGCTGTTTTCTTTCCGATGAACGTCCTTGGTATCGGGCAAGGCAGCAACGAAGACGTTCCCGCCGGGGTCTACAACTGGATGGCTGACGACTCCGGTATCAATCGCTTTACGGGATATTCGTACACGCCCAACGAAATCGGCGCGCTGATGCTGGTTACGGTGGGGATCGGGCTGGTTCTATGGCCTCGCTACCGGGGCTGGAAGCGCACTTCTATCGCATTCGTGATGATCGCCACGATGGTGTTTGCCGCGATGGCCGACTCGCGATCCACGTTTGTTTCAATCGTGGTGGGCACTTCGGCATACGTGGTTTGGAAATTTCGCGCGCGCGGGCTGCTGGTGCTATCGGCGCTCGCGCTGATGGGATTGGTTGGATACGAAATCTACGGTTTGGGTACCGGCGCTGCCTTTAATCGCGACGTCACGACCCTGACAGGACGGACCGAGGCCTGGCAGTTCGAAGTCGTGAAGATGTTGGAGCGGCCGCTGACCGGGTACGGTTACGCGGTCGAGGGGGCGATCTTCAAGGATCGGCGATTCCCCAATTGGGAAACGTTCTGGGACAACGGGCCGAATAGCCCCTTGCACAATTCATACATGTCCCTGGCGATCGGTCTCGGTTTGCCCGCGACATTTCTGTTCCTTTACCTGGCGCTGGCGCCGTGGGTCGAGGTGTTTCGCCGAAAGGACGATCCGTTGCGCCTGAAGCAGATCTTCTTCTTTATAGTGGTGCCCGCCCTGGTCCTGGGAATAGTGGAATCCGAAATGTCGGAGGCGCGCGGCGTCAGGGGCCTTATCTTCTTCATTGCGTGGGCCCTGGCCGAGTGCCAGCGGATCGAATCGAGGGAGAAACGCAAGCATGAAGCGGAGCAGAGCCGCTCTTCCACCTGGCTTACGGTGGGCAGCAAGGTCGCGGTTCTCGGCATCGGTATCTTGCTGGCGGGCGCCTCGCACGCATCGGCTGCCGATTATTATGTAAACGTGCAGAACGGAAATGACGGCAATCCCGGGACCAGCACGAGCGCGCCGTGGCGTTCACTGGCGAAGGTGGATGGCTTTCCTTTCCAGCCCGGTGACGTCGTCTACCTGGCGCGCGGTTCAGTATGGCGTGAAACCCTGAGACCGGACCGAGGCAACTTTGCTCGAGTGACGTTCACTGCCTATGGATCCGGCGACCTCCCGACCATCAAAGGTAGCGACGTCGTTTCGCAGTGGTCTCCGGTTTCCGGCGGTGTTTATTCCGCGCCCGAGAGTAAGCCCGTATTTAACGTCTTCGTCGATGGAAAGCCCGGATGGGGGTTGCTCCACGCCTGTTGTCCTGCAGGCGGCAGCTGCGAACCAACAAATCCGAAGGCATTCAGCCGTGGTCAAACCTGCAAGGTCGGTCCGATGCAGCCCGGCAGCTGGTACTGGTCTGGCGGCACTCTATACGTATGGCCGGCAGGCGGCAGCGAGCTCTCGGGTCACACGGTCGAGGCCGTAACGCGTCAATACGGCGTCCAGGGTTACGCATCGCGCGGCGATCTCGATGGTCTGGTTCTCGACCATATCGAGGTCAGGCAAGCGGGCATACGCGGAATCAGTTTGCAGAGTTCCGATGCGGCAGGATGTTGCGGCAGCCGGGGCATCGGCGGCGGCGCCGGAATCAGGGACCTGGTGATCAGAGACTGCGCTGTCAGCGAGACTGGAACGGGACAAATCGACGACGGCAGCTACGGAAGCGCGGTGGTCGTGCTCAACGCGACTGAGCCATTAATCGAAGGCAACCTGGTTTCCTATGCTGGAAACCATGGCAACGACCTCAACATCCAGAATTCCAACGGGGCGCATATAGCCGGAAACCGGGTGGATCATTGGAACCATAACGGAATCGACATCAAGGGCTCTCGCGACGTCGTGGTCGAAAATAACATCTCCCGCGACCAACCAAGTGTAGGTTCGGGATTCTACACAGAGTTCAGCCAGAACGTGTTATTTCGCAACAACCAGGCGATCGACGTCAGCAACGGCTTCCAGGTATCGGTCGGAGCGGCGGCCACGATTGAAGACAACAGGATTACAGATGCCGGCACCGTGATCTACTTCGGCCCGCGCTCTCTTTCGCTCAAGGCCGACGGAAACACTGCGTCGGGTTTCCGCGCGCTCATAGGCCGTGACGGCTCCGGACACTTGCTGCAGGCCAACAACAGCTGGGGCCGGTAACAGCGGGGCTACTGCCATACGGACTCACGGAACGTGAGCCGCCTGATCTGCTGTTGGCGAATGAACTTGATCAATTCAGGGTTGCCAACCCGGGGTTGGCGGTTCACGTAGCCTGAATAAAAACCGCCAAGGAACGCCGCCGCTCCGCTTATGAATGGAGGAGTGAACATCATTCGAGCTGCGCGCGCCAGCGAGAATAACTGCGAGTAGCCCACGTAGTAGGCGGTAGCACCTTGAACAAAACGGCCCCGCAGAATCCCCTGGGCGCTCCCGGTCGTACGACGGTGATATGCGGTGATGGAGCGAAAATTGCGCGTCCGGAACCCACGCATCATCGCCTTGACTTCATCGATCGTGTCCCAGCCGAGGCCGCTTTCGAGCGGGGCGATCGCCTCGAAGCATGCTCGCGAGTAAATCTTGCTTGGGCCGCGGGTGTGAAACGAGGGAATCCGGTTGAGCTGCCACTCGCCGCCCACCGGCTCGATCAGGCAACCGCTGACGATTCCCAACCCTGGATCGCGCTCGAACTGCGAGAGAAGCCGCTCTATGTAGTCACCTTCAAACAGCAGGTCGGAATCAAACCTGACTATGTAATCGGCATCTTGCCATATAGCTTTCGGCAAGTACCGCATGATAACCGATTCGCCCCCAGGCTCCCGCTTTCGCCCCCTGGGCAGGTGTTTCGGCTCAATCCATGGATATCGTCGCGCTGCCTCATCGATGATTTCCCCGGTCCGATCTTCAGAACCATCGTCTATGATGATCCACCTTGCCGGGACGAGAACCTGCGCGACCATCGAAGCGATCATGTCAGGCAGAAACGTTTCTTCATCTCTGGCTGGCGTAATTGCGACGTACTTCACAGGTTTCACGGCTCGATTCTCCCCGTGTCGGCAAGAAGAGACGACTGGGCCCGAGCCGGCTTCCAAGCTCCCGCTGATCCACACGCGAGGTTAGCCGCCGACCACCTCCAGCGGTCCACGTCAGCCGCTCCTCTGAAAGACACAGAAGCGCGCCGGGCTTCCAACCTTATCCGCATTTCTGGACGTCAGGGCTTTATAGAAGATTCTCACTTGCGAGCACGAGCACATCAAGCAAGTAGTATGCTCAGTCAGCAGCACTGGTTTCGGTTCTCTACGTGATGGTTTGTAGCGCCCTGTCCTCTCTCGACGAACAGTCTTACCCGCATCGATTGTAATTCATTCAGAAGCGCGAACCAGCAAACTAAAGTCGGGACAAATGACCTCGCACGTCTGAAGAGAACTAGTAGATGCCGGACAGCAAACGTAGAAGTATTTGATGTTTAGCCGTGTTACGGTTCGGTACGTGACAGTACGGAGGATAGTCGGATAGCTTCGGGCGACAGTCAACTCGGGACGAATCGCCCGAACCTAACCAAACTATACTTGACTGTACATTCGAAAGCGTTCATTAGTTACCGGCTGTCGAGTACATTCCCTTGCGGTCCTTACTAGCAGCGCTGTTCAGAGTGGCGAGCTCCGTTGCGTTACTCGTATTACTAACCGTGCCGGCGGCCCTGGCCGGACAACGAGCAAGCCAGCTTCGGTTTGCAGCGCCGGCGAACGGCGCATTCGTGAAAGGGAACGTAAAGATAATCGTCAAGGGTCGGCCGGCCGCGCGATCGGTCGATCTCTACGTTGACGGCGTACAGTTGGGAACGGCGCCGCCGTACACAAGAACCTGGAATTCGGCTTCCGTGCAGCCGGGAACGCATCAGTTGAGCGTCGTCGGCTACGATTCCTCGGGAGCAGTGTTGAGCAGCGCCTCAATAACGGTCTTCACCGGGGCGCCCGTGGCAATCCAGCAGCCCGTGAACCAGGCAATTGTCTCCGGCACTTTCACCGTCACCTGCGAGACGACCAGCAAGGTGAAGTGGATCGACCTGTTCGTCGATGGCACGTTCCAGTCTTCGTCGCCGCCGTACCACTTCAATATCAATTCGATGCGATTGTCGGCCGGACCGCACACCATTACGGCCACCGCCTTCCGCGGAAAGAAGGTCAATCTCGGCAGTGATTCGATCACGGTTAATGTCGCGAACGACATCGGCGCGCCGACCCCCACCGCGACTGCTTCCGGAACACCTCAAGCGACCCCCGGTGCAAGCCCCTCACCTACAGCGAGCTCACAGCCAACGCCCGCACCGGGCGGCACTGGTTACTACGTCGATCCGGCAGGCGATGACGCCAACTCCGGAAAGAGCCCGGGGGCCGCGTGGCGAACGGTCGCCAGGGTCAATTCAAAGTCGTTCAATCCCGGCGACGTCGTTTACTTCAGACGCGGCGGGTTGTGGCGCGAGATGCTGGAGCCCGTGGTTGGCGGCAGTCCCAGTTACCAATTGACCTTTGCCACCTATGGCGACGGACAAGCCCCAATCATCAGTGGCAGCGACGTAGTCAACGGCTGGTCGCCGGTGGAGGGGCAGATTTATGATGCCCCGCTCCGCCAAAAGCCGAACAACGTATACAGCGACGGCGGCCCGGATTGGGGCCTGGTCGCAGCCAGTTCCATCGCCTCGATGACCGTGGGAACCTGGTACTGGGATGGATCCAATCTCTACGTCTGGCTGACGGACGGATCGAGCCCGAGTTCACACACAATAGAGGCTGCCGTCCGGATATCGGGCTACTACGTCGACACAGGGCACTGCACGCAACAAAGCTACGTGACGATCGACGGGCTTTGGTTCCAGCGCACCGCAGGCGATGGGATCTACATGCACTGCTTTTCGGGGCCCGAGACGCTGGCAGGCATCGTCATCGAAAACAATGTCGTCAGCCAGACCGGCACCGGGAAGATCGACGGCGGTCAGTACTACAACGGGATCAATTTCATCCAGGAACCTTTGGGCCAGAACACGTCGCCACAAATATTGAACAACGTCGTCTATGACACGGGAGGGCACGGCGACGGGATCAACGTGCAGGGCGCCAACAACGCGTTCGTTAGCGGCAATGACGTGTCAGCCTGGAACCACAACGGGATTGATGTCAAGAACGCTGTCGGCGTCGTGGTCGATCAGAACGTGGCGCACGATCAGCCGTCGTTGGGAGCCGGATTTTACACCGAGTATTCGACCGTCACCTGGCAGCGCAACATCGTTTACAACACCAGCAACGGGTTCCAGGCCAGCGTATCCGCCACCGCAACCCTCTACAACAACTCGATCTATAATGCCGCGACCGGAATCTATTTCGGGCCGTCGGCATCGACCATCACCATGGAGAACAACGCGTTCAACGCAACGACGGTGGCTTTCGGCAGCGACAGCAACTCGGACATCGTCGACGACTACAACGACTGGGGCGTCTCACCGCTGTTCCAGCCCCTGGGCACGCAGATCGGTTTCAGTCGATGGCTCGCCTTCGAAGGCGGCCCTCATGACATTGCGGCGAATCCGATGTGGTCATCGCCTTCGACCGGCGACTTCAGCCTGCAACCGGGTTCCCCATGCATCGCGGCCGGCGTGAACATAGGGCTTCCTTTCAATGGATCCGCTCCCAACATCGGAGCCATCCAGCAGCCCTGATCAACCTTAACATAGCATTCCGCGCGCTGACTGTTTTCTTGTGCGGCGTGTCATCGTGGTGAGTTCGATGTCACTCTGCCATCGCGAAAGTTCTCATCAGATGACTTTTCATGCAGTAGCGACACAATATCGAGCGCGCTGATAGCTCACTCTGTCGCTACTCTCACACTTCCGCGTTTACGTGGGTCGTCGCTTCGCCACTATTTTAATGTCCAGAGCACGTTTCCCGGGTAGTATGTAGTCGTGGCGGTGGCTACGAAACGAATAGTAGTGGTTGAAGATGACGCCGCGACCAGGGAAGCGTGGCGAGAGCTCATCGCATCGTGGGGTTTCGGTGTGGCGACCGCCGAGGATGGCGTCGCGGCGCTCGAGGTCGTCAGTTCCTTTCGACCCGACCTTCTCCTTCTCGATCTCAGGCTGCCCCGAAAGGATGGATTGACGGTACTCAAGGAGTTGCGCGAACACGGTATCGCCGTGGTCACAATCGTCGTCTCGGGGGAAGGCGAGATTCCGGACGCGGTCCGCGCTATCAAGCTGGGTGCATCAGACTACCTCTGCAAGCCTGTCGACATCGCGCACCTGAAACAACTCATCGAAGGCATGTTCGCAGATGGACGCCGGGGGCAGCAGGCCAGGCGAAACCCAGCGGACGCCGATCAGAATGAAGAGCTGGTTGGAAGCTCGACAAGCATGGCGCGGGTCAGATCCCTGATCGAGCAGGTCGCTCCGACCTCAGCATCGGTGATCATCCTGGGTGAGAGCGGAACTGGAAAGGAGATGGTCGCGCGTGCGATTCACCGCCGTTCTCGAAGGAACCAGCAGCCGTATGTAGCGATCAATTGTGCCGCCGTGCCCGAAACCCTGATTGAGAGCGAACTATTTGGGCACGAACGCGGCGCCTTCACGGGAGCGGAGCAACGACGGCCCGGATGCTTCGAGCTCGCTAGTGGAGGAACGCTGCTCCTCGACGAAATCGGAGAGATGAAAGTGGAAGTCCAGGCCAAGCTTTTGCGGGTCCTGGAGGAGAACAGGTTCCGGAGACTCGGAGGGACCTCCGAGATCGCCGCCAATGTACGAGTCATCGCGGCCTCGAATCGCGACCTCGAGGCGGCGCGCCATGACGGAAGGTTTCGCGAAGACCTGTACTACCGCCTGAACGTTTTCAGCATCAAGCTTCCTCCGCTCAGGGAAAGGATCGAGGACCTGCCGCTGCTGGCGGATTTTTTTTTACGGGATCTCGCGGCGCCGGCTGCCAGGGTTAGCGGCATCCACCCCGACTGCATGGAGGTTCTCAAGAGCTATCGCTGGCCGGGAAACATTCGTCAATTGCGCAACGCTATCGAGCGCGCCGTCATCGTGACACCGGGACCCCATATTACCGCCGCCGACCTTCCTCCCGAAGTCACTCGACCGGCGGGATCCGGACCCGCGTTCGAAGTTTCTCTTGGGTCGTCGCTTGACGACGTCGAACGTCAATTGATCGAACGTACCCTGGAGTTCGCACGCGGCAACAAGGCCCGCGCCGCCGAGATTCTGGGAGTCAGCCTGAAAACGCTCTACAACCGTCTCGAGCGGTATCAGCCAAAAGGACAAGTCACTACGGCGTAGGGCGTTCGAATCGTAACGATTTCTATGTTGAGCCTGCGCGGGAAAGTCGTGCTCGTATGTTTCGTGCTGCCGGTGCTGGCGATCTTTATCGTCAGCGCGCTCGAGACCGGCCGCGCGACGCGTTTGATGGTCGAGGACCTAGAGACCTCCGGGTCGTTGCTGGTTGCCCAGACCTTCGAACAAATGCGCGACGTTCTTCAGCGCGACCCGCGCGATCCCGCTGACGCGCTCAAGAATGATCCGGGATTGCAGGCACTATTCAGATCGTCGCGCGCATTTGGCAAAGGCGTTTCCTACGTTCGCCTCGAGGATGCGGCGGGCCAGCGCATAATGTCCGCTCCGGAAGATGCGACACCCCCACCCGGCGCGCTCCCGTTCGAAGAGCTTGGCAAGGGCCTACGACGCTGGTGGCCATTGGCTCCCATATGGCTGCTGCCACACGGGACCGTCTACGAGCAGGACAAGCCCGTGGACATCGACGGCCGTCCGTTCGCCGTGATCAAGGTCGGGCTCTCAACCGACTTGATCACGGCCGAAATCCATCGGTCCTTGATCGACATCGTCGAGATTGCAGCCTTTGCAGTGGGACTGAGTATTATCGCCGCATTGTTTCTCGGCCAGGTGCTGTTGCATCCGGTACTTGCAATCACCTCAGGTGTGGAAGAACTGGCTATTGGCAATGACGAAGTAAGTCTCGCAGTTACGGCGCGTGACGAGTTCGGCACTCTCGCGGACAAGTTCAACCAACTCTCGCAGCGCATCCGGACCGATCGGCGGCAGTGGGAGACGGAGCGCGACACCTTTTTCAACGTCTTTCGCTCGATCACCGACGCGGTTTTGCTGCTGGACCGAAGAGGCGGGATCCTGTTCGCGAACCCAGAGGCACTCGGGCGGCTGGGTTTGCCCGCCGGCGGCCTGGCCGATGGCAAAAACCTCAGCCTGCTCCTCGGGAAGCATCATCCGCTCTCAAAGATGATCGCGACAGCCTACTCGATGGGCAGCGACGTCCACGATGTGGCGATCGAATTTCGGGAAGGCGGCGGGACCGTCCATTTCCTGGTTTCCATTTCGTCGCTCGGTCACGGACCCGAGCCGCCGGGATTGCTGGTAATAGTGCGCGACCTGGAGCCGGTGCAAAAGCTCGAGGGCGTTATCAATCACTCGGGGCGCCTGGCGCGTCTTGCGGCCCTTATTTCAGGGGTCGCCCACCAAATTCGTACACCGCTCAATGCGATGAACTTGCAGATCGAATTGCTCAGCCAGGACTCCGACGCGGGTCTCGCGGTCGGGCCGCGACTGGACGCACTGCGGAAAGAAATCGGGCGTCTCGACCAGGTGATGAATGCGTTGCTGCGATTCATGCGGCCGGAAGAGCTGAAACTGTCGGAGGCCTCGATCAACGATCTCGTCAAGGACATCGGTGCATATGCCGAGCACAGCGGTCTCCAGGTTAACTACCAACTCGATCCGGCCTGTCCGCCGGTGATTATCGATCGGGGTTTGGTAAGCGAGGCGCTGAGAAACATCGTCACCAACGCGACCGAGGCCATGCCGTCCGGGGGAACCGTCACCCTGACCAGCGCGGTACACGGAGATGAGTGGATCGAACTTTCGGTAAGCGACGAAGGCCCCGGAATCGCTCCGGAACACCTGACCCAGATCTTCAACCTGTATTTCACGACCAAGGAGGGCGGGAACGGCCTGGGGCTCCCGCTTGCGATGCGGGCTATCGATCTGCACCAGGGTACTCTCGATATCCAGTCCCAAGCCGGTGAAGGCACCAAGGTGCTGATTCGACTTCCACTTGCAGGTGTTCAGCCTGCGGGCGACCCCGCGTGGATGTCCGAACGGGAGCACGACCATGCATAGGTTAGCCCTGTGCGCGCTTTTGGCTTTGGCGGCCGCCGGCATCGCCGGATGCTGGCCATTGTTTACCCCGGTGGAGCCCGCTCCAACCGATGCACCGCAGATAACTCGCGCCGAACCGCTTACTTCGATGCCGCCAACCGAGGTTTCGCAACAGCCCGAGCATCACAAGAGCAAAAGAGCCGGCAGCAAGAGTGCTCATACGTCCACGTCCGATCACCAGGCTCCAGAGGCCGTTAGCAGTCCGGCTCCTGAAGCCGCTCCGCCGATCCTGACGCTTGCGGGCGAATCGGCTTCGCGGGCGCAGGCTCAGCAGGCGGTCGACACGGCAGACCGGAACCTGGCAAAAATCGACCGCAGCAGGCTAACCGGCAACGATTTGGCCACGTACGATCAGGCGAGCGGATTCGTATCTTCCGCGCAGCATGCCATGACCCAGGACGACTACTTCGCAGCCTCCGGCCTGGCACTGAAGGCGTCGCTTCTGACTTCTCAACTGGCTCGCTAGGGTTCCCGGGATCTCGCTTCGGCGGGAGCCGCGCCTTTCCTCGAGAACCCATCAATTGCCGGCTCGCCTGCGCGCTTATCATTCGATTTCAGGATCGCATCCAGCAGATCGGAGCTACGAAGCTGCTGGAGGAGCTTGATGTTCGGAATGACGCAGTGTCCCCCGATGAATCCGGGGAAATACTGGACGCGGGGGAGAAAATCGACTTCCTCGAAGAAATCGGTGGCTTCGAAATAATCCGCACGGAGAGCTTCAGCAAAGCGATTGAGCTCCTGCGCAAATGCGATGAGGACACCGAAGTACGTCGTTTCCGCGAGCTTGGCCAGCTCGAGCGTTTCCACCTTGGTCATCGTGCGTGGCCTAAGCCCTGCGTTCTCGAAATGCCCGGCCGCCATAGTAGCCGTCTGCGGATCGACCGCGGCTACGAACTTCGTATAGCGCAGGAGATCCTGCGCCATCCGCACATGCTTCCCCCGCACCGGACTGAACGCTATTCGCGCCCCGCTCTTCGCGCCGATCTCTCGCGTCGTGCCGGGAAGTACGGTGCTGTTGATGACCGTCAAGGCGGGACGAAAGCGCTCAATGTACTGCAACGCAGCCCGTTCGAATTGATCCCGCGACGAAAACGGAATGCACAGGTGCATTACTCCGATGGGTCCATCGAACTCCACCTTTTCGAGGTCGTGTTTCAGCACCGGGCCGCGGCTCTCGAGTACTTCCGCCAGCGCGCCTCCGACCTCGCCAATTCCAACCACCAGGGTCCGACCTTCCTGCACAAGCAGATCGTGTTTTCCGTTGTTCATCACTTGTCTCCCCACATCGAAGTTCGAGGTTCCGAATGAAGAGCATCTTTCCTTTCGCGCGGCTCTCCCTCGCGGCATTGTGAGCCATTCGGCGCAAGACCGGGTCGATGATCGAGGATCGAGTCGATGGCTCCATAAAATTCGGGTTGCTGGCGCGACCACTCGATGCCCCGGACCACTTCGCGCGCCCCATTCACCAGTCGCGTCCGCAGGAGCGGATCGAAATAAAGGTCCGCCATCGCGTCAGCCAGGCTGTTTTCGTTGCCGGGCTCGAAATACCGCAGCGACTGCGCTCCGAAATAGTGCTCAATCGTCCTCAAGCGAGAGCTGATACACGGCATCCCCATCGTGGAGTATTCGAGCAGTTTTACCGGCAGCATCAGGTCCGTTGCGCTGCTCTCGTGGTTTGGGATCAGACCGACCGATGCGCGTTGCAGCAGCATCGGCAGCTGCTCAATTGGTACCGGTCGCAAAAACGCGACCTGCTGGTCGAGGCCAAGCGCCGCGCTTAGAGCCCGCGCCTCCGGCAGGTAGTCGCCATCGCCGACGACCAGCAACCGCAACGCCGGGATTCTGTCTCGAAGGATGGCCATCGCCTTAATCGCGACATCCAGCCCAAGCCGGCGTGCAACGGTTCCATGGCACGCGATGGTGAAGGTACCGCCGGGCTCGGCCTCCCTGCGCGGGTGAAACTTGAAGATCCGGGAATCAGGGGCATTCATCACGACGCGAATCTTTTCCGCCTTGATTCCCGAGTGTTCGAGACGTGTACGATGGGGATCATGGACCGCCAGGACGCGATCGGCGCAGGCCGCGCTCAACCGTTCCTGGATCTGCAACAACCGGGCGCCGAACGCTCCGCGTCTTCCGCCGAACTTGTCGCGGTACAGCTCAGGCATCGTATCGTGCACGTCCAGTACCACCCTCGTTCCCATCAGCCGGAGAGCTAGAGTGCATAAGACCACGGCATCCGGCATCGTACAGGCAATTACCACGTCGTAAGGTTTACCTACGCTCATTCTAGCGGCCAAGATTGCTGCGCGCGCGAAAAAATATATGTAGTTGCTGATATAGCTACTGCGGCTAGAACCCCGGTAACGCGCGGTATTCAAGCCTACGATATTTACGCCGTTAAGGCGGTCGGGCTTGTCCAGACAGATTACATCGACTTCGTCGCCGCGCCTGGCGAGCGCTTCGGCGTGACGTTTAACGCGTCCGTCGTGGATGTAGTACGTGTAGGCTATTACCAACGCGCGAGCCACGGATCACTCCTAGCCAGCCAGTGCTTCCTGGCTGAGCATGCGAGCCACCGCCCGTTCGCTGCCTGCCCCAACTATTCGAGGCCGGCCGTCATCCATCCGCAGCCTGAGGCGCGCACGCTGGCGCCACCATCGGGCGACCTCTGACGGGAGCGCCCTCCACGCGCCCTCGATATCGCTCAGCCGCTTCAACAGTTCTTCGTATGCGGAGAGATGTGGAGGCTCTCCCGAGTAGTCAGGATGGGTCAGGGTCAAGACCATCCCGCCCATAGCGGCTATCCAATGAGCTTTCGCGATCCAGATTGGTAACGGATCGCGGCCGAGGAGATGGATAAGCGTATGGTCCTGGGGGACGGTATACGGCAATTCGACCATGCCACCCAGAAAGAACGGAAAGACGCTGCAGGAGCCGCCGGGTTGCGGTTCGTAGGGGTCGGTGTCGGAAAAACTGCAATCGAAATCAAAGGAAAGGCGCGTGAGCCACTCCACCCGGCGCAACGTCGAAGGCGAGCGGAAGCCCAGGAAGCCCTGCTCGCGAGCCGACCGTTCGAGAATCGGCGCCAGGGCGGCAAAGTCCGCTTCGCTCCGAAAGAGCCTGCCATCGTGGCGCAAGCCGTGGGCACCGAACTCGAACCCGCGCTGCTTGAGATCGTCGAACCGGCTCCAGTCGATTGGGTATTGCGCCAAGGGAAAATTGAGCGCCGACAGAAAGCCGTGCTTTTCCTCGAGATCGGTCATTCGCCTGATGCGATCGAGGCCGAAAGGACTTTCAACGTCGTGGGTCAGTACGATGCAGCATCTGTGACCATCGGGCCAAAAGCCGATGTGGCACGCATCGTCGAGGCCGAGCGAATTCAGGCTGACTCGCAGCCAATCGCGCCAGAAGTCGAGCAGTGCCGTCTCACAAGGCCAGTGCGGAAAGTCCCGCCGGCCTCGAGCGCGAATCGCGATCGCATTGATCCGATGACGGAGCGCGACCGGTATCACGCGCTTGATCAGGTAATACGCGCTTAGGGTCCGAGACGGGCGCCGATCACGCTCGGAAAGATATTCCTCGAACAGGTAGCGGCGGATGACGAGCTCCGACTCCCGCGTCGACGGTGCGAGGGAAGCATAGAGTTCCTGCGGCAGCTTCCAGAACGAAAAGGCATCGTTGCTGAAGTCTGTTAGCATCGGAAATTCCGGAGCAGCCGGAATCTCGGGCGGATGGGAAATATCGGCGCTCAGCGCCATAGCATCTCCATGTAAACCGGCCGTCGGAGTTGATGTCTGCATACGTTCCCGGTCAGGTCAGGATTGGCGGAACGTCCGGAACCGCGTAACCAGTCTTCGAGCAAAATCCCGCCGCGCTTGCTCATACCAAGAACCGATACGCGGCCGCGCCGACCGCACGAGTTCCCCACAGCGGAAGCCGCTGCCACGCTTTCGAAATCAGCCCTGCCGCGCCGCCAAGCGACTCCGCGCTCACGTTCCGAGGAGCGTGCGGAAGATATGCGTAGGGAAGCGGAGTCGAGGTGGCGCCGAGGCGTTTTTTGAATTCGATCAAGCCTAGATTGCGAATATCAACTCGCCCGAGGTCCCAGGTTTTCGCGCGCCCGGCAAACGCGGTTAGAACGCTGGTGAAAAGGAGATGGTTTGCACCGTGCGGGCAATCCGCGGCGCGAACATTCATCTTGGCATACAGCGTGTCGCCCTCGTGGAGCATCAAGAGCCCCGCGAGATCGGCGCCATTGCGCACCGCCAGCCAAACGCTCAAGCTGCCGCGCGGTCCAAAGATTCCTTGCAGCGTCTTAAAATACCTGAAGGGCCGGGGAGGAACCCCAAGTCTGCGGCGCGTCTCCAGGTGGAGACGATAGAAACGTTGCAGGTAGTCGATGGAATCGCCGTGCGTTTCCCGCACTCCCGATTCAACGGTGCGCCGTACGTTGCGGCGGACGTCCCGGTCCAGGGCCTTTTGCAGCGAGGCAATCGGCTGATCGAGATTGATCTTCCAGTGCGCAAACACCTGGACCGTCTCCCAGGGTTTCTCTGCCGCCGCTCCGTGAATCTCGAAGCCCGCACGGGTCTGGGGATGAGACGCGAGGGCATCGAGGAGCGCTCGCCCGGATGCAGCATCTCGTGCCAGCAGCGGACAGTGCTCGGAATCCGGAAGCGAAACCAGCCGCCCACCAAGCACGCGCGAGGATCGGGCGAAGAGACATCCGGCGAGAATCTCGGGACCTTCCTCGAGGGTGGCGACGTTTACCTTGATTCCATGCGCCGCTTTAAGCAGTTGGAGCCAGGGTTCGGCGTGGTAGAGCGTCGCCTCCGGAACGGTTTCGATGAAGCGGCGCCACCTGCACCGGAACTGCTCGAACGGGCGGAACTGGAGTTCCGCACCACCGGCCATCTTCAAGGGCCTGAATCCAGGGGCGGCGGCCATAGTTATGCCTGTCCCTCAGTGAAGTCGATTGGAGAGGATGAGCCAGCACCGAACGCCTTTCCGATCATCCCTGCAACGTCACTACCTTCACGCCATAGAAATACGATCCCGGGTGGCACAATCATCATTACGAGCGCCAACACGCCATGAACATCCAGGCCGGCCGCCGCGATTTTTCCAGCGAAGGTCGCAACGGAGCACAACGCGGCCAGGATCATTCCGGGTTGAGCATCGCGGGCCAAGGTAAAAACTCCGACGCCGATCAGCCATCCGGCCATCCACTGCCCCGCGATACTGATCGAACCCTCCACGAAGCTCATTCCTCCGCTTACCGACCACAGGCCCCAAAACGACATTGCGCTCACTACCACTATGATCATCGCCAGGCGCGCGCTGTGCAGGTAAATATCGAACGCGGGGTGATCCTTGGTGTAGTAAATCGAGCCGATACCTACCCGCAGGCCCATCAGGATCAGGCCGGGGGCGAGCAGTCTCATGGGAATAGCGACCGGCACCCACTTGGATCCGTATACGAATCCGATAAGTTCCGGAGCCGCGATTGATGCGCATGCGACCAGAGGAATGACTATTCGCGCGAGGTAGCCAAAGAACTCACGATAGGCGCGAGCCAGCTGCAGGTTATCGTCCTGCAAACGACAGAAGGCCGGGAGCGTTACCCGACCAGCTACCTTGTAGAGGCGATCAGGAATGAAGCGGAGAAGGTCCCAAGCCATGGAATAAAACCCGAGGGCGGTGCTACCGAGAAGGCGTCCGACCAGGATGAAGTCCATGTTTGCCGACAGCACATAGATGATTCTTCCGCCGAGTACGCTGGACGAAAATCGCGCCAGGTCGCGCGCAGCCCGCACCCGGGGTACACCGTTCGGCAAGCGGGGATCCGCAAACCACACTACCGCGGCGTGGGAAGCGAAACGCGCGCCGAGACCCGCGGGAAGACTCCAGCGCGGCAGGCCGTTCCACAGCATCGCCAGCGCGACGATAAGAAAAGCGGCTTCGCCAACGACGTCGGCGGCCGCCAACGCGCTGAATCTCAGCGCACGCCGCAGGCGAGAATTAGCGGTTACCGCGGTCCCTTCCAGCAGAATCGGAATGCACAGAAGGCGAACACCCGAGGTTAGCTCCGCCATTCCCATTACATGCGCGATGAAGGGAGCGATCGCGTACAGGGCCGTGGCGGAAAACCCGGCGAGCGTGATGCTCAGCCACCAGGCGGTATCCAGATGGTCGTCGGTGACAATTTTGCGCTGGATCAACGCGTCGGGAATGCCGGATTCGTTGACCAGCATCGCAAACGCCGAAATGACCAGCAGAACCCTGAAAACTCCAAAGTCATCCGGGCGCAGCGCACGAGCCAGCACGATCATGCCGCCGAAGCGCAACACCTGTACGGCAACCTCGGCCACGACGTTGTCGCGCACGCTCTGTGCAAACGCGCTCCAGAGGTTCGAGTGCGAAGCGTCGGAGGATGCTGATGGAGGCTGGTTGTTACTCATACGCCGGAGCCTCGCAACAGCACCGGGACCGTGCGCGCGAGAATGCGCAGATCCGAAACGAAAGACCAGTTCTCCATGTATTGAACGTCCAGCCGAACCATCTGGTCGAACGAGAGATGGTTTCGTCCGCTGATTTGCCACAGGCCGGTGATACCCGGGATCACGTCGAGGCGCCTGCGATGCCACGACTCGTATAATTCGGTCTCGTAGGGCAGCGCGGGCCGGGGACCGATCAGGCTCATTTCGCCGCGAATCACGTTGATGATCTGCGGGAGCTCATCGAGGCTGAAGCGGCGCAGGACTCGGCCAACCCGTGTTATTCGGTGGTCCGCAACCAGCTTGTGGACCTTGCCTGCGCGTGCGTTCTCCCGCGTGACAGTATCCTTGTTGGCAATCCATTCGCGGACGTACTCGCGATGCCGAGCGTCGCCGGATGCGACCCGCATGGTTCTAAATTTGAGCATCTCGAAGTGGCGTCCGCGAATTCCCACGCGCGTTTGACGAAACAGAACCGGGCTCCCGTCAAACAGCAGGACCGCCAGCGCGGTGAGAATGAGAACCGGGGACGCGATCAACAGCAGCGTGGTGGAAACCAGCAGGTCGAACGATCGCTTGATTGCGAAGTTGAGACCTTCGAGGTTGGAGCCACGGGGACTGAGAAGGGGCAGCACACCCAGGACCTCGACGCGCACGCCCCCGGGAGAACGCAGAATCCAAGGGACCATCCACCAGCGCATGCGATTCTCTTCACAGATGCGCACGATGCGTTCCTGCATCTCGATTGGCGCCTCGGGCATGGCGACGGCCACTTCCAGACCAGGGTAGATCCTCGACAAATCGCCGAGTTGATCGAGCCTGCCGACCACCGGCAGTCCTTCAAACTGGCGTCCCTGCGCGTCGTCATCGACGAACCCGAGCAGTTCGTACTGAGTAAGCTGGTCGCGAATCTGTTCGCACAGATAGTGCGCGACGGGATTGAAGCCGACCACGATCAGCGGCGTAGCGATAGAGGGCCCGGCGTAAAAGCCGCGGATACCCTCGCGGAGGAGGGTCCGCATCACGGCAACCATCGGCACGCTCAGCACGAACCCGATGAGCACGGTGATTCGCGAGACCTGGATGTGGGCGAGAAAATCGAGGCCCAGGGTGAGCAGGGAGGCTATCGAACACGCCTTAGCGATCGCGATCGCTTCTTTCACTCCGCCGTTGCGCAGCTGGTAGAGGTTGCAGGCGCGGAAAACCAGCACCCACAAGCCGACGACCAGGGCAGTACCGGTCGCGAGCAGGAGAGGATTGGTCGCGAGGAGGCGCGACTCCATGCCGTTGGACGGATCATGAAGTGAGAGGGCAAAGATGAAGGCGCCGAAGAGCGCGATGGTGTCCGCGATCGCGAACAGCACCTTCTGTTTTCGAAGCTCGCTGGCGAACATCCCTCAGTGTCCGTTGGCAAGCGGGGTAGCCGCGGGGGTGCCTCGGTGATGTCCGCCAGCGAGCGAGATCGGTTTCCGGGCCAGGGTTTCGGCGACGACCCGCGCGACGCGAGCGACGTCGGAGCGCGCCAGGTGCGGATGCATGGGCAGCGAGAGAATCGTGTCCGCGAATCTTTCGCTGGCCGGAAAGTCTCCGGGCTTATGGCCGAGCGTCACGCACGCGGGCTGAAGGTGAAGCGGAAGTGGGTAGTGGATCCCGCATTCGATTTCATTGCTTAGCAGCGCCTGCCGGATCCGATCGCGTTCCTCACTTCTGATAACGAACAAGTGATAGCAGGACTCGCTTCCCTCGGTATCAAAGGGGAGTGTGACCGGAGCCGAATGCAGGAGCTCGCGATACTCTCCCGCGATCTCACGCCGGCGCTGGTTCCACGCCGGTAGGCGCTCGAGTTTCGCGCGCAGGACGGCGGCCTGGACCGCATCGAGCCGCGCGTTGTAGCCGATTCGATCGTGGGCGTAGTGCGACATGCGGCCGTGATCGCGAAGCGACGCGACATGGTCCGCCAGCCCGGCGTCGTTGGTCACGACCGCTCCGGCTTCACCCCACGCGCCGAGGTTCTTGCCCGGGTAGAAGCTGAAGCATCCAGCGACTCCGAAGGTTCCGGCGCTGCGCCATCCGGACTCGGTCAGGAGCCGCGCGCCATGCGCCTGGCACGCATCCTCGACCAGATGCAAGCGGAACTCATCCGCCAACTCGCGCAATGCAACGATCTCCGCCGGGCGCCCATAGAGATGAACCGGCAGGATGGCTTTGGGTCCGTTCGCCGCCTGGAATTTCCGGTCATCGAGATAGCGCCGGACGGCATCGGGGCTGATATTCCCCGTCACCTCATCTATATCCACGAACACCGGCGTCGCGCCGGTCTGGAGGACGGCTTCAATGGTGGCGATGAAGGTCATCGGGGTGGTGATGACCTCATCGCCTGCGCCTATCCCAAGCGCGAGCAGGGTGAGCCGCAGCGCGTCAGTACCGCTTCCGACCCCGACTACGCGGCGACAACCGAGGAAGTCAGCGAACTCTTCTTCGAACGCGGACACGTGCGGGCCCCCGATGTAGGCGGTCTTGCTGTGAATCTGCGCCAATTCATCGTTGACCCGTGACTGAATTTCTTCGTTCTGTGGTGCAAGATCTACGAACTTGATTTTCATTACCTGGTCCTTTCGGCCTGGTTGTCTCCGTTGGTTAGTTGCCTGAAGACGCGGGCCGGACTTCCGGCTACCAGCGCGTGCGGCGGCACATCGCGGACCACGAGCGCACCCGCACCGACCATCGCGCCCTCGCCTACTTCGACTCCGCACATAATGATCGCGCCGCTGCCGATAGAAGCTCGCTTGCGAATGATGGTCGGCTCCAATAGCCAGTCGCCGTCCTGTTTTGAGGCGCCGCCTTCGTTGGTAGCGCGGGGATGGCGATCGTTGATGAACACGACCCCGTGGCCGATGAATACTTCGTCCTCTACCGTCACTCCCGAACAAATGAAGGTGTGACTGGATATTTTGCAGCTTCGTCCGATCCTGGCGTCACGCTGTATCTCGACGAAAGCGCCGACGCGCGTGTCGTCACCGACCTCGCATCCATAGAGGTTGACGAACGCGGCCAGTCGAACCCGCTCACCGAGGCGGACGTCGGAGGCCACGCACACGTTCGACGGAAGCGAGCCGTTATTCATCGATTTCATCTTCCGGGCGGGCCACCGGCACCGGCCGGCCGCCGCCCTTCAGAGATTCGTTCGCCGCCTCGAGCACGCTGACGACCCGCAGCCCGCTCATACCGTCGGTCAGAGGAGTGGCACCGCTCAGGATGCAATCGACAAAGTGTTCGCACTCGACCTTGAGCGGTTCAGTTTCCTCGATGCGCGGAACATGAATGTCGCCGTATCGATAGGAAAGCTGAAACTGGCCGAACGTCTCGTAGTAGGGGTGCACGGTCACACCCTTGTCGTAGATGCGGATCTTTTCCTGGGTCGCGGTATCGTCGTAGACCAGCATCTTGCGCGAGCCCACGATGGTGGTACGGCGAATCTTGTTTGGATCGAGCCAACTGACGTGGACGAAGGCGACCACGTTGTTACCGAAGTCGAGCGTAAGCAGGCAGACATCCTCGGTGCGGTCGCGATAGTGACTCTGGCCCTGGCAGCTCACCGCGATCGGCGCGCGTCCCATCAACATCGTAATGATCGAGATGTCGTGGGTGGCCAGGTCCCAGGCGACGTTCACATCGCGCTGAAAGAGCCCGAGGTTGGCGCGCGTCGAACTGATGTAGAAGACTTCGCCGAGCTCGCCGCTCGCGAGCAAATCGCTGATTTTTCGCACCGGCGCGCTGTACTCGAAGGTGTGCCCCACCATCAGCACGCAATGGTGCTCGCGCGCGGTCTTGATGAGATCGAGCGCCTCGCGCCGTGACATGGCCAAGGGCTTCTCGACCAGGACCGACTTGCCGCCCCGCAAAGCGGTGAGCGCCATTGAGTAGTGCGCACTGACGGGAGTGGCGACCACGATCGCCTCGACATCGTCGCGGCCGAGCAGATCCTGGAATTCGACCAACGGCGCCACGCCGGGATACAGGCTGCGGATGTGTTCGCGCCGCCTGGTGTCGAGGTCGCAGGCGTAGACCTGTTCCGCGCATTGCAGGTGATAGAGATTGCGGATGTGATTGGGGCCCCAATAGCCGAGGCCTACCACTCCCACCCCGCGCAGTTTCCTGCGCGCGTGGGTCGCGCCGTTGAGGCCATCGTGTGAGTGCCCGTGGTGCGTGCTGAGGTTCAATTCACTCATTGCCGAAACACTCTCCATGGAGATCTAGAGGAAGTTTGGGTTGCGCCGTTCAGGATCACGCCGGCGACGGCGCGATTGGCTGCTCGTAACGAGGCAGCGGTGGTTGAAAGTTCGGTACGCTCGGTGAGTCCGTATCTAACGACAAGAACGATCGGATCGTTGGCGCGGGCCAGCGGCAGCGTGCGTGCATCCAGCCGCACGACTCCCAGGTCGACGATCGAGGCCGGGTAACTGCCCATCAGCGCCTCGAGCTGCTGTATCGAGTCCTCGCGCTGGCGATCATCGCCGTCGAAGCAGCAACTCGCGAGATCCAGCTTCGGCCAGGCCGTAGACTGGATTTGGAGCGCTCCGTTCAGGACCAGCGCGGGAGACTTGCGGTTGGGATGCTCGAACACCCGGTGGAGGGTCGGACTGCGCAGGTTCGCATCGACTACCAGCGTGCGCATGTTGAGGCGCTGGCTCAGATCGATCGCGAGCGCGGCAGAGATGGTCGAAGTGCCTTCGCCCGGACGGCATCCGCTCACCAGCAACCGGGTCGAGCGATCGACGGCGGCCTGGGGTGCGACGCGCTCGCTAAGGTTTCGCAAGGATGCGGCCCTGGCGAGGGATCCCGGCGTTTCAGGCAGGTACGGCTGGGGAACCAGGGATCCGGAATTCATCACGACTGCGGCGGCCGCGGCGTGCAGCTCCTGTGTCTGCGAAGCGGCCTGGGGGCCATTTCGAAAGAAGATTCCTTTCGGCGGCTCACGCTTGATCGCTCGGTAATATTTGCCCACGCTCTCTACTCCCCTGGATTGGACGTCCCGGTCTCGGGCAGATAAACGACATCGCCGGGAAAGATCCGGTTTGCATCAGGCAATTGAGGATTCAGTGCAATGATCTCGTCGGCCTTGTATCGCGATCCGAGGTAGCGCTCGGCGATAATGGCAATCGTGTCGCCGAACTGAACTCGAATTTCACGCAGCTTGCCTTTGACCGTGGGGCGCCGGGCCGGCGGCGCCAAATCTGTGCTTGCGTTTGCTTCCGGCAGCGATAGCGCTCCCTCCAGCAACGATGGACGGGAGCGATAGGTCACGACAGTTTCGGATGCCGATGCACGCATGGCCGTAGAGGAGTCTTTCGCGTCGGGCTTGCTAACGGCCGCAGCAGGCAGAGCGAGCGGGCGATTGGCGACATATCCCGCGGACGACGGGTACATATGGATGGCCGCGGCAGCGATACCGGCCACGATAGCGGCGGCGCCCAAGGTCCGGCCGCGAGGCCACAGGCGCACGAGACGCGAAGGCTGCGCGGGCTCCTGCGCGGCGGAATTGGCGGAGAACAGGTTCTCGTATTCAGCGACCGCGGTGGATGCCTGCGCCATTCTCACGCGTTTGCGGTTTTGCGAGTACGCCAGCAGCATCGCGTTGTGGCAGAGGACGTTGATTTTGCGGGGGATGCCGCCGGAGTGATCCGCGATATGTCTTAGCGCGCGGCCGGCGAAAATTTCCGCAGCGGTACCGCCGCGAGTCTTCAGGCGAAAGTCGATGTACTCGCGAATTTCTCCGGGCTGTAGCGGGTTCAGCATCGCGCGCGCGCCGATGCGCTCGTTGAGCTGACGCAACCCAACTGAAGTAAGGCGATGGAGAAATTCCGGCTGGCCGACGAAGATAAAGCGCAGCGCAGTCGATCGACCAGGCCCGCAATTCGCGAGTAGTCGCAGCTCCTCGATGACTTCATCGGGCAGCACCTGCGCCTCATCGATGATGACGGTGACGCGTTCGCGGCGCGCGTGCGCCTCCAGGTAGCGATCGAGAGCATCGAGGCGCGCCAGGCGCCCCGGCGCGGTGAACTCGATTCCGAGCTGTCGGCCGATGACCGACAGGATCTCATCGAAGTTGAGTTTGGGATTGCCGATATACGCAATTCGGACGTGCTCGAAGTGACGTTCCAGGACCGAGCAGACAAGCGTGGTCTTGCCGGTACCGGGCTCACCGACCAGGAGAGTCAGACCGCTGGGTTCGTGCAGAACTCCCCATTCCAGGGCGGCGAGCGCCTCGGTGTGCGACTTGCTCTGGTAGAGCACGGCACCCGATGGAGTGAACTGGAACGGTGCGCCATTGAGGTTGAAATGCCGATAGTACATCGTGTCAACCCTCGTCCTGGACGACGGCAACAGTGCTGAGTCCAGTGACTTCAGCTATGGTAAACGGCGAGTACACGCGCGGGTCGCGGCGGTCTTCCCAATAAGCGGCGGACAATCCGGCGGTAACCGCGAGCACAGCCCCCACGATCAGATTGAGCCACACGATCGGGAACTTCGGCTTCATCGGAAGCAGGGGTTCCTGCGCAATGCTGACATTGAGGATCTTGTTGGCGTTGAGGCCCTGCGCGGCGCGCGCTTCTTCCGCCTTGCGCACATAAGCGGTGTAGGCTTCCTTGTCGGTATCCACGCGACGCTGCAGGCGATCCATCTCGATGCCGGCATTCGCCATGGCAGCCAGTTGCTGATCGCCTTGCGCAATCTCGTTGTTCAACGTCACCTGGGAAGCCTGGGCTGATGCGGCCTGCGCCATCGCCTGGCCCAGGTCGGACTTGATCGTCACCCACACGGGGTTCAGATCGGTGCTGCTCTCCTGGACTTCGAGATGATCCTCGGCCTCCAGGATGCGCTGCGCCGCGGCGAGCTTGGCGTCGATTTCCCGGATGCGCTCGCTGGTCGGCTGATAGCGGCTCAGAAGATCGGCGCGCTCGGTCTTGAGTTGCATCACCTGCGGCTTGAGTTGCTGCAGCGCGAGGTTCTGGACCGATCGGGTTTCCTTGCTGATGTGCTCCGGGGTCTGCTCGAGCAGGCCTTTGAGAAACGCGGCCTGCTCCTGGGACGAAGAGAATTGCGCGCCATTCTGGTCGCGCTGAAGCTTGAGCTGCGAGATCCGATCGATGAGAGAGTTAGTCTGCTCGGTAATGTCGGTTATTCCGTTCTGGACCTCGTACTGGCGCAACGCCTCTTCGGAGGCGTGCAGGCGCGTCTCCAGCAATTTCGATTGCTGGTTGAAGAACTGTTCCGCCTGGGGATCGTGCGAGATGCGAGCGTGGAAAGCGAGGTACTGGTTCAGCAAGCGGGAAAGAAACTCCTGGCTCCAGCTCGCATCGTGGGCGGTGAAGTCCACCTCGATAATGTCGGAACGCTTGATAACTTCGGTCTTGAGATGGTCTTCGAGCTTGAGCGACCATTCGTCATGAAGCGAGGCCGGCGCTACGCCGTGCAATGCGTCGTAGCCAATCGAGGGCAGCGACAGAGTAGTCGCGACTGTATTCAGCATCAGATCGCCGATGCTGTTGTTCGGGGTGTGCAGGTCGGCAATGGCCTGCTTGATGAGGAAGAGGCTGGTAACCAGCTCGCGTTCGGAGTTGAGATCCTCTTCGCTCACCGGGTTGGTGATGATCGCCGGGCGCTCCGGAACGTTATTCTGGATGTCGGGTGAGACGAGGAACTGGGCGCGATTATCCTGCACCAGGATTTCCGCGGTTGCCTCGTAGACCGGCGGCCACAATACCGTGCCCAGAATGGCCAGCGCCATGACCAGGCCGGCAACCTGGAGAACGAGAGTCCGCCGTCGAATAGACAGATCAAGCCAGTAGTCGATATCGCGCATTTGACTATCCCAACGCCAATCTCCCGATGCAGCTCGTCAGAAAGGAATACCGATGTACGGGCTGACCGGGAGCATATTTCTGATGTACTGGGCGACGAACAGATCCATGTTGCCGATGTTGCTGCGCGGAACCACGATGACGTCCTTGGGCATCAGCGCAGCATCCTGGTCCGAGCCATCCTTGGCCGCGGCCGAAGCCAGGTCGAGCTTCATCGCGTGCGGAACGCCGCACATGTCGCGCCGAATAAGCACGACCTTGTTGTCCCCGGCGTCATCCTGGAGACCGCCCGCGTCTGAGATCGCCTGCAACGCGGTCATCCCCGGCTGCAACGGCACCGCGCCGGGCTTGGTAACGCGGCCTTCGACGTAGACCTCGCGGCTGGGCATGTCCTTGACGTGGACCGACACGCCGGGGTCGCGGAGTTCAGTCAGGTACGCAGTGTCGAGATTCTTCGCAAGCTGATCCGGCGTAAGCCCCGCGGCCTGCTCGGATCCGACCAACCGCATCGCGACCTTGCCGTCGGGCCGGACCGTGACTTCGTCGTTGAATTCCGGATTCAGGTAGAAGTCGACGTCGAGGACGTCGCCGGGCTGGATTCGATAAGACGTTTCGTCCGCGCTGGCGGCGACGATCCGCGCGTTAGCATCGCACTGATCCGGAGAGAGCGCGGCGGCTTGCTGATGGTCACCGGGGAAATCGCCGCGCTCGTCACTGCGGCTTGCGCAGCCGGACAAGAAGGTCGCGAACGCAATAGAGAAGACGACCACACTCAGAAGTGATTTCAGCCCCGCTGTATCGTTCATGGTCTTCGACCTGACGCACCCTGCCGGTTTTGCCTCGAAGGTTCGCTGACATTCCGCAACGTGCGTGCCAACACAGAAACTCGCGGAAATGTCGCGATTGGCGTGAAGCGAGAGGTGCAAATCCGGAAAACGCGGCGACCTTTTACATCAGCGATATGTAACGCTTACAAAAGGCTCTGATCGATTGTTCGGCGCGCGACACCGTCAGCGTGTAACAAATCACACACAACCATCAGTTCTCGTTGCTCTACGGAAAATCTCGTTGGCATCGATAGCGGGTGTTGCGCCCGAAGTGTCGCAGCGTGCTTGTGCGCACGATGAGATGTCTGACGTGGTTCCCGCCGCTCGCGCGAGAGTACGATGAGGTGTGACGCGCGGATGCGTTTCGCGGGCGATCGATCTTCCACGCCGAAAGCAACGTTCTACAGTTCATCGCAGCGACAAATATAATGCGTTGGAGATATCGATCTGCTCGAGCGAATAGCCAGAGGCGTGTTCGTGAGCACGATCCGATGCATCGCAGGATTGTTTCATCCAGCGAGAGCGTACGAGGTACTCTGACCAGCACAGCAGTGCGGTTCGATGCGATCGCGTCATCGAATGCGACGTTACGCAGATGAGAACCGGCGCTACCGGTTTGAACAGTCAGATGCGCGGTTGCGAATGGTCGGCCATCTCGGGGGCCGCAACGCGGCGCAGCCAGATCTCGCGCCAGAAGTGATAGCAGGCACGATCGCATCCGATTCCGCCGCCCTGGCAGATGCCGTTCTCGAGCAGCACGGTATCCTTGATGGTACGAACGTCGGGCGTGTTTTCGATGCAGATTTTCTCGACGCGCTTCAGCACCCGAAACCGGCGGCCGCAGAAATCGAACATCTCCGGAACGAAGCGAAGGCCGCGATGCTTCGCGTGGTCATCGAGGGTCGCCATGATTTCTTCGCGGGACTTGACCTCGATCCACTCGCCCGGCCGCAGGTTCAACGGCTCTTCGGCGCGCGGCACCAGGGCCAGTGGCCGCGCCTCGCCGGCGTGCGCGTCTCGCCCCATCATCGAAGGAGCGATGACGCAGGCGGCGCGGCGCAAGACGCTCGCGACTCCTTCTCGCCGCGCGTACCAACCGGCCAGCCGCAGGCGCGTAAAAATGCGAGGGTACGGCGAGGTTGCCTCGTGCATCTCCGGACTTTGGCACGGCCCCGAATTTCCGACTCGCGGGACTTTGGCGAGCAAGCTCATAGCGCCCTCAATTCAGCGGGATCCTGGCGCGCGATGGTCGTGTCAGGGACGCGCGCAGGATGTCGAAGTGCTGCAAGTAACGTAGACGCGCAGTAGTCCGTGCCCGCGACGAACCGCGTGAGTGAGCCGAAGCTCCACGCCGCCGGAGCGCCGATGAAGTGGAGTCCCGGAACACTGCTTTCGAGGACGCCATTGAGCCGCGGATAGCCATTGACCCGGCTGATGCGTTCCAGGAGATCCGGCGCAAGGAACGGCAGGCGAGAGAGATCGATCCGGAACCCGGTGGCCAGCACAACGTGATCGACGATTCGTTCGCTGGAATCGTCGAGCTTGAGCGATACGCGGTCTTCCACCGATCTCGCCGCGCAGACGTTGCGCGATTGGCAAAGGCGCACGTTCGCGAGCCGGGGCTGGACCCATCGCGCGACCGATGCGCGCATGGTGTAGCGATCGATCCAGGTGCGCGTGCGGTCGGACATCAAGCGGAACAAGCCTGGCCGTGCGACCAGCTGATTGAACGGCGGGGAGCCCACATCCGTCCAGGGAAAGATCGCGCGACCCAGGATACCCAGCCGCTCGCGCAGGCCGACGCTGCCGCGCAGCCAGATGATCCGGCGACTGCGCATTATTACCTCGACATCGGCGCCGGCTTCGCTGAGCAACGCGGCCATCTCGAGCGAACTCTGACCGCCGCCGATGACGGCGACTCGCTGACCGGCAAAACGGGCGGGTTCACCGCAATCAATCGAATACGAGAGCATCCGGGGCGGCAGCTCTCGAAAGACAGCGGGTCGATGGGCGAATCGGGAAATTCCAGTCGCGACGATCACACGCGCGGCTTCGAACGATTGGCCATCTTCCGCGATCACGCGAAACCCGCGCGGGGCGGCTTCGACTTTCTCAACCGATCGCCGGTCGAGGTCGGGCACGGCGCGCGCCTGGAACCATTTGCCGTAGCCAACGAAGACCTCTTTCGGGATTGGACCCTCGGGCTCTATGCCGAAGCTGTCGAGATACGAGGCGAACGAGAGCTCGCCGCCGGGGCTTCCTATATATGATGCGCGAAAGGCGGACCGCAGCAGCATTCCGCGGGGAGTGTGATTCTCCCAGAAGGACATCGGCTGGCCGAACACTCGGGTCTCGACTCCGGCCGCGCGCAAGTAGGAAGCGGCTGCGAGACCATAGGGACCGCACCCGATGATTATGGCATCAAGAGTTGCAGGCATAAGTCACAGCGTGGCGGCAAGATTTTTACAGACGAGAACATCGATCAGCGCGACGCGCCCCGCCTTAACGAGCAGGAGCTGTGCCATCGGCAATGTGCCCGATTTCATGGTATTCGCGCGGCGTGAATGCAGGTGGTTTGTAATTTCGTATGTAGTACAGGTGTAATTTTGACTACTCTCGATGTGAGCAAAGCGCGCCATACTTCCATGTTCCGTGTTGTATTGCTGGCACATTTCGTGCGCGATAGTCGCGCTCTTGAGCATGAGTGTCGTGCCGGACACGAATTCCAATTCCGATCGGTCGCTGGCCGCGAGGTTCGCGGAGGTCAACTTGCGACGTCCGGGCCAGGAGCGCCTGTGGTTCGATCCCGGTTATGTATTCCGGATTCATTCGCAGGAGCGGATGTTCCTGGCGGCCCTGCGCAATCGCGGGTTCAATGACCTTCATGGCAAGAAAATCCTCGACGTGGGATGCGGCTTCGGATACTGGATGCGGCGATACCGGGAATGGGGGGCGGAGCCGGAGGATATTCACGGCGTGGAGCTGCTCGACGATCGCGTTGCGGGGGCGCGACAGCAGTCTCATCCGCGGACGCACGTAACATGCGGCAACGCGGCGAATCTCGGGTTTCGCGGCGACCGGTTTGATCTGGTGGTGATGTTCCTGGTGCTCTCGATGATTCCGGAGCGCGCGATGCGCACCCGGATTGCGGACGAGGCGGCGCGAGTGCTGAAACCGGGAGGGGTATTGCTGTGGTACGACTTCCGCTACCGCCCATTGGGAGAGCCCGAGATGATCGGTATGCCACGCGGCGAGATCGCGCGATGTTTTCCCGGCTTTGACTTGAGGCTGAAGAGCGCATCGGCGCTGCCGCCGCTAACGCGGCGGCTGGCTCCATATGCCTGGTCGCTGTGCATCTGGCTTGACAATTTGAAAGTGCTGAATACGCACTACGTGGGGACGCTGCAAAAGCCGGGGGGATAACAAGAGAGAATCCAGATATTTCGCGGAACTGGAGTGGTCGGTTCCGTCCGAATCGGGGAGATCTCCGCGATCCGTGGATTTCTTCGGTTCCCGCCCCTTCTTGATCGTTTTCTCGAGATTCGTTATCGCTCGGGGAGTCTGCGTGCGCGCCTGCCACGCCTGGAGAGTTTCCGAAATGAGCGAAGCGAACGTTACCAATCACGAGGAGCTCGGGTTCGATCCCGATGCGCTGCGCAACAAGTATCGCGAGGAGCGCGACAAGCGTCTGCGCAGCGACGGCAACGAGCAGTACGTCGAGGTCAAGGGCGATTTCAGCCGCTATATAGATGATCCGTACGTCGAACCGGGCTTCACGCGCGCGCCGTTGAACGAGACGGTCGAGATCCTGATTATCGGCGGCGGGTTTGGCGGGTTGCTTGCGGGCGCGCGGCTGCGCGAGGCGGGCTTCAAGGACATCCGCATCGTGGAGAAAGGGGGAGATTTCGGCGGAACCTGGTACTGGAACCGCTACCCCGGCGCGCAGTGCGATATCGAATCGTACATCTACCTGCCGTTGCTCGAGGAAACCGGCTACATACCCAGGGAGAAATACTCCTTCGCGCCCGAGATCCTGGCGCATGCCCGGCGCATCGGCGAGAAATTCGACCTTTACCGCGGCGCGCTGTTCCAGACGCAGATCAAGGATATCAAGTGGATGGAAGACGAGTGCCGGTGGCTCGTCAGCACGAATCGCGACGACAAGATCCGGGCGCGCTACGTCGTGATGTCCAACGGCCCGCTGAACCGGCCGAAGCTTCCCGCCATCCCGGGAATCGACAGCTTCAAGGGACACACGTTCCACACCTCGCGATGGGACTACGACTACACGGGAGGCGACACGACGGGGGGACTGAACAAGCTGGGCGACAAGCGCATCGCGGTGATCGGGACCGGGGCGACGGCGATCCAGTGCGTGCCGCATCTCGCGAAGTGGGCGAAGCAGCTCTACGTGTTCCAGCGCACGCCGTCGTCGGTAGACAACCGCGGCAACAAGCCGACCGATCCCGAGTGGGCGAAGGCACTGAAGCCGGGATGGCAGAAGCATCGGATGGACAACTTCAACACGCTGGTCTCGGGCGGCATGGCCGAAGAGGACCTCGTGAATGACGGATGGACCGACATCATCCGCAACCTGGCAGCCTTCCTGCCGCGCAAGCAGGATGACGCGTCGGAGCAGCAGGACGCCGCCGCCCAGACCTCCCTCGAAGAGATGGGCAAGATCATGGAGCTGGCGGACTTCAAGAAGATGAACCAGGTCCGCGGGCGGGTGGATTCGATAGTGAAGGACGAGGCTACGGCGGAGGCGCTGAAGCCGTGGTATCGGCAGTTCTGCAAGCGGCCGACGTTCAACGATGAGTACCTGCCGGCGTTCAACCGGCCGAACGTGAAGCTGGTGGATACACAGGGACGTGGGGTCGATCGCATCACGGAGAAGGGGCTGGTATTCGACGGCGTCGAGTACGAAGTCGATTGCATCATCTTCGCGACGGGATTCGAGGTCGGGACGGCATACACGCGGCGATCGGGTTTCGAGATCTACGGACGCGGCGGCAAGTCGCTGACGGAGCATTGGACGGGCGGGCTCAAGACGCTGCACGGGTTTTACAGCGCGGGCTTCCCGAACTGCTTCCACATGGGAATCACGCAGAATGCGCTGACGGCGAATTTTCCGCACATGCTCGATGAGCAATCGCGGCACATCACGCATCTGATCCAGCATGCGAAGGCGAACGAAGCCCGTTGTATCGAAGTGACGCCGGAGGCGGAGGCGGAGTGGGTCGCGACGGTGAAGGCGAAAGCGATCAACGCGCTGGGCTTCCTGGAGGCGTGCACGCCGGGCTACTACAACAACGAAGGCCAGCCGGGAGCAGGGACGGGACTTGCGGGCGACAACTACGGCGGCGGCCCGATCGAGTTCTTCGCGATCCTCAAGGAATGGCGCGAGAACGGCGAGATGAAGGGGCTGAAGTTCAGCTAGCGCAGAGCGGGAATCAGACTTGGATACACGGTCAGAAGAAGGGCACAGGGCTTTTGCCTTGTGCCCTTCTGTCTTCGTGTCACTCTGGACTGGCGGCTCGGGCACCCGAGGGAACAACGAGATCCGGTTGAGGTAGAGGCAAGGTCGGAGCGAGATTCGGCAGGGTCTGCGATAGTTTTGTACTTGTGCTGGCGAAGCAGCCCGAAGGAAAAGTCCTCGAAAATGGCGGCTTTCCTGAGGCCGCAAGCCTTCGAGGCTGTGGATAAGACAACATTTGACAACATTTTTGAGAACGGGCCGCGACTTGGGCAGGCCTAGCGACCGTAACATTCCGTAACAATTTGAGATCGCCGCATTCCCGGCGTGCAGTGAGGCGGTCCGGGCCAATGACACGGCTCTACTGATTCGATCGCCATTCGAGTTCATCGCATGACGATGGTGCGCCACTGACATTTTGCTGGCAAATGAGACCGCGTCCTGACGTGTTCACAAGCTGCGCACGCGGCGCTGAAACATTGTGCACTAATGGTTGAATCTCTATCCCGAGTTGGCCAGGGTAGTTGGATGCCGGAAAAGATTAGGCAGAGCTACAAGAATTTCGACGACCTGCGTGAGGACGTCGCCCGTGCTTCCGAGGGATGGGGCAGCATCGTTCGCTGCGACCGATGCGGGCAGCTGATCGCGATCGTGTACAAAGATTTCTGGACGGACACGTTTAATCAGATGACGAGCGACTCGGTCGCGACTTGTGAGGATTGTCGACCGAACGACGACGAGGATTAGCCCGAAGCCAGATTCTTGGGGAGCAGGAAGGAGTGGCGCGGCAACGGCTATGTGCGTAGACACCCTGGAAGGTGAGCTTCGGCATGGTCTGCGACATTTCTTGTACCGGGACCGACGAGGCAGCGGCAGAAAAAGTCCTTTAAAATGACGGCTTCCCTTAGGCCTCAGCGCTCCCGAGGCTGTTGAAAAGCTAACATTTGCTAACATTTCGGAAAGCGCACCCTCCGGCCGGACAATTCGGTGCATGACACGGATTTCGTGAGAGCGGTGATGTGCTCTTCTGGTCCCATCCAGATCGATGTTCCTCCAACCGCGATGGTGCGCCGGCGGCATTTTGCTGGCAAATGAGTCGGCGTGGGTGAGTGTGGAGGGACTGTGGAACCAGCGAGCAGGGATCAACCGCGAGGGGGCGCCAGATCTCTGAGGTGAACGCGGGCTTTAGCCTGCGTTTCTAAAAACTTCCCATCAGCGTAAGCTCTCCTTCGCCCGCCAAAAGATAGATGGCTGATGCGAAGAAATTTGGGACCGATTGGCAGGATAATGAGCTTGACGACGTCGTCGCCGACTACTTCGACATGCTCATGGACGAACTCAGGGGCCGACCCTATGTGAAGTCGAGGCACAGCGCGTTGCTGATGGCGCGCATCGGCCGCACCCATCACTCGGTCGAGTTCAAGCACCAGAACATTTCTGCCGTTCTCGATGAACTGGGCATCCCGTGGATTCCAGGCTACAGCCCCAAACGCAACTACCAAGACGCACTTATCGGCGCTGTCGGCCGGTATTTGACAAACCATCCACATGTACTCGATGCGTTTCGACCGCCATCGGCCGGGCCTGAGGCGTCGGCGAAAATCTTCGTAGAGGCGCCCGCCGGTAGCGAACGAACGCAGAACATTCCAAAACCTCTACAACGTCTCGTTAGGAAGTTCGATCCAGTCGAAAGGGACCATCGCAACCGTTCCCTTGGAAAAGCAGGAGAAAAGTTCGTCGTAGAAGTTGAGAAGCACCAGCTTACCGCGGCAAGGCGCCGGGACCTCGCAAGAAAAGTCCGGTGGGTAGCTGTCGAAGATGGTGACGGCGCGGGATATGACGTTTTATCGTTCGATTTGTCGGGTCGCGAACGATTGCTGGAGGTGAAGACCACAAATGGCTCCGCGCGGACGCCTTTTTTCTTGAGCCGCAACGAATGCTCCTTGGCGGCCGAGCGTCCCCAAGACTGGCTGATCTATCGAGTGCATCTGTTCAGCAAACAACCTCGAATCTTCACGATTGCCCCGCCACTAGAGAAGGCGCTTAAGCTTCGCCCGGAGAGTTGGCGGGCCTCCTTTTGAGGTTCGCTCTTTCCGCCTGAAGTTGCACAGGATTAGTTGATCCGTCGGCTGCGCGCTCCCGCCACAGTTGAAATCCAGCGGCTGGACCTTCTGCCGACGCACTGAGCGGGGCGTAACCAAAAGAGCCCTCGGCGGTTATGCTTGTTGGAGGACTAGAGGACCTGAGGAGGCGCGCCGATGGCGGTAAAGCCGATTCCCGAGGGCTATCACACGATCACGCCGCGGATTTTTGTGGCTGATGCGGATGCGTTGGTGGAGTTTCTGAAGGTTGCGTTTGGGGCGCGGGAGGCGGGGGCGGGTTGGGAAGGGGTCGCCGGCGGAGATGGTGATTGGCGATTCAATCGTGATTGTCAGCGGGGTCGGGAGCGGGCGGGCCGCGAATCCATCGTTTTTGTATCTCTATGTTCCCGATGTGGATGCAGTGTATCGCGAGGCTATCAAGGCGGGCGCGAAATCGTTGGAAGAACCGCGGGACATGCATTACGGAGACAGGCGCGCGATGATCGAGGATCCGCAGGGGAATACGTGGCAGATTGCGACGCATATAGAGGATGTAGCGCCGGAGGAGATCGCGCGGCGGCTTAGGGGATAGGAGGCAGAACCCTCACCTTGATCCTCTCCCGCAAAAGAACGGGAGAGGGATGCAGCTTGATCTTCTTCCGTAGAAGAGAACGGGAGAGGGATTCCCTTACTTTTTCTCAGACAGAGTAATTACCTGAATGGTAATCGACGGCGGGATGCGCGCGTTGCAGAGTGGCGGCGAGGTGACTATCCATGGAACGTCGAGTTCTGCTCAAGTCTGCCGCCGCGATTGCGGCTACCGCCGGGATCGTTGGAGTGGCCAGGGCGCAAAGTGCCGTCGAAGGCGCGAAGGCAGGCGCATCGAAGACGCGCGGCAAGGCGTGGATCGAGGCCGGCGACGGGACGCATCTGTTTTTTCGTGACTGGGGCGCCGGGCAGCCGGTGCTGTTCGTGGCGCCGTGGGGGCTTAACACCGATTGGTGGGAATACCAGATGAGCTACCTGTCGGCGCACGGCCTGCGATGCGTGGGGTATGACCGGCGCGGACATGGGCGCTCGGGCGAGCCGGCATCGGGGTACGACTTCGATACTTTGGCGGACGATATGGCGGCGGTGTTCGACCAGCTCGATCTGCGCAACGTGACGCTGGTTGGGCAATCGATGGGATGCGGCGAGATCGTGCGCTACCTGTCACGCCACGGCAGGGGCAGCGTCGCGCGGGTCGTGCTGGTTTCGACCATCACCCCCTTCATCATGAGGACGCCGGACAATCCGGATGGCATCGATGAGGCTACGCTGGAACAGACGCCGGCGATGCTCAGCATGGATCGCGCGCACGCGATCGCGGCCGCAGTCCCATCGTTCTTTGGCGAGCCGATGAACAAGGTCTCGCCCGCGACGGCGGAGTGGTGGGTGCGGATGATGGTGGACAGATGCTCCCTGAGAATCATGATCGACCTGCAGCGGATGTTCACGCGGACGGACTTCCGGCCGGAGCTGCGCGCGATGACGACGCCGACGCTGCTGATTCATGGTGACCATGATGTGTCGACGCCGATCGCGTTGACGGGCCGCAAGACGGCGGAGCTGATTGCGGGGTGTCATTTGAAGGTCTATGAGAATGCGGCGCACGGATTGACGATCACGCATAAGGATCGGCTGAATGCGGATTTGCTGGAGTTCGCCAGGGGGTAAGAAAAGGCGCGTTCTCTTCGTGACCCATCCCGAATGATGAGCCGGAACATCGCGGCATTTTCAGTGTGGACGGGTGGCTGCACGAGAACCGTCGGCTGAGGTCCCTCGACTCCGCATCGGAATGCTGCGCTCGGGATGACGTCTACTCGGGATGACGTCTAGAAGAGGGGGTTGGTTTGACGATCACGCATCAGGATCGGCTGAATGGTGATTTGCTGGAGTTCGCGCGGGGGTAGGAGAGGCACGTTGTCTTTGTGACCCACCGACGTCGTCCGGAGTGATGAGCCGGAACATTGTGGCATTTTTAGTGTGGACGGGTAGCTGCACTCGAACCGTCAGCTGAGGTCCCTCGGCTCCGCATCGGAATGCTGCGCTCGGGATGACGTCCTAGAGGAGGGGGGTGGTGACCCACCGACGTCGTCCGGAGTGATGAGCCGGAACATTGTGGCATTTTTAGTGTGGACGGGTAGCTGCACTCGAACCGTCAGCTGAGGTCCCTCGGCTCCGCATCGGGATGCTGCGCTCGGGATGACGTCTAGAAGAGGGGGTTGGCGCCGGCGTTGTCGGCTTTCAGGAGGACTGCGCCGACCCATTCGAGGGAGCGGCGCTGGGCGACGATGTGCTGGCACCAGGTCTCGGAGTCGCGCAGGGCGCGATCGAGCGGGCCCTTGCCGGTGTAGATCGCAGCGGAACCGACGGCATCGAAGAGCATCCTGATCACCTCACGCGCCGCGTGACATACATTCACGCGGGAGAGCCATACATCGGCGCGCTCGCGGTCGGTTAACCTCTCTCCCTTGCACACGCGCTCCCAATGGCGCTCGAGCGAGGAGAAGACATAGGAGCGGGCCGCGCCGAGGATCATTTCGGCGTCCGCGATCGCGCTCTGGATGCGCCCCTGGTTCTTGTAAAGCTTGCCGCTCGGCATCTCGACCTTGCCCTGCATCGCCTCGCAGAAAAAATCGATCGCGGAGCGTGCCGCACCGAGCGGGACTCCGGCGGCCTTGTGGAGAACATTGTCGCTGCGCCGCCACAGGGGCCCATCGCGCTTCGGGTCCATGAAGCTCAGGCTGTGCCGCTCGGGCACGAACATATCCTTCGCGCGATAGTCGTTGCTGCCGGTGCCGCGGAGACCGGTCGTGTGCCACACGTCCTGGATTTCGTATGACGATGCGGGCGCGAGCATCAGGCGCCATAGCGGCATCTTCTCGTTGAGCATTTCCGGGACGCCCTTGTCGAAGATGATGCATCCGGCGGACACCACCTCGGCGTGGGTGATGCCGGAGCCGAATGACCATTGCCCGTTGACGCGATAGCCGCCATCGACGCGGTCGGCGCGTCCGACCGGCAGGGCCATCCCGGCGGTGGCCATATCGAGGCGCGGATAGAGCTCGCGCGCGGCCGCATCATCAAGGTAGCCGGAGAAGAGGCCGGAGTCGCATCCGATCATCACTACCCATCCGACCGAAGCGTTGGCCCTGGAGAGTTCCTCGACCACTTCGATTTGCTCGATCGGAGTGAGCTCGGGACCGCCCCAACTTTTGGGCATCGTGATACGAAACATGCCCGCATCGCGTACCCGCGCGACGACCTCGGGCGGGAGCCGCCGCGACTGCTCGATCTCGGATGATTTCTCGCGCAGAAAATCAGCCATCGCGCGCGCATTGGCGTAGATGTCGGCGACGCTGAGGGAGGTTTCGGAGACGGGGGAATTGGCGGCTTTCATAAGACCAGAAGATTAACCACCATGGCAGCGAGAGACCAAGGGGAAAAAAGAGGACCCACAGGATGGGAGCCTGCGGCTGACACGTCGGGTCGCCGGGTCCGCATTCTGCTGTGCCGCACGATGAGTCGAAGCATCGGAGTATTTTTTGTCTGCGCCGATAGCTGCGAATGAACGATTGGCTGAGGTCCCTCGGCTTCGCATCGGAATGCTCCGCTCGGGATGACAGTTTGGGTGGATGCGGTGGGCCCTCCCGCGGCAAGCAGTTACACAACGTCATCCCGAGAGTTTGTGAAAAATTGTCGTCCAACCGCCGTCCTCAATCATTCCCGCCCAACGCCCGAACGTCATCCCGAGCGAAGCCGAGGGATCTCAGCGAACCGATGTATGCCGCGAGCGATACAGACAAAGAATGCCCCTGACGGATCGGGTGATCAGCTCTAAGCTGTTGTCAAGCAAGATGAATCGAAGCATGGGAGTTCTTTAGTCTGCTCCGATTGCTGCAAACGAATCGTCAGCTGAGGTCCCTCGGCTCCGCATCGGAATGCTCCGCTCGGGATGACGTTTGGGGGGATGGCGTTTTGGGGTGGTACGATCAAATCAGCCGGTGGACTCGTCACTCAAATCCTTGAAACTGGGGTTCAGTGTTCTGATCAGTGCGAGTCGTTTGCTCCGAGTCCACGATTTTACTTGTTTCTCTCGCTGAATAGCGTCGACAATTGAGGTGAATTCCTCGATGTAGAGCAGGCGCTTCACTCGGTAATGCGCGGTAAATCCATGAATCTCGCCTGATTTGTGTTCAGCTACTCGGCGGTTCAGGTCGTTCGTCACGCCGGTGTAGAGAACGCCCTCCCTGCTACCCATGATGTAGACATGAAACGTGCGTCGCCCGCCGAGTATTGCTGGCATGGAAGTCAGCGCTCCTTGAAGATGCTGGCTCTGAAGGACGACAGAAGAGCGCGGAAGGTTACAAGCCTGAGGGTGAATTGGCGCACGACTGAACGAGCCGCGACCTCTTTTCTGTCATCCCGAGCGAAGCCGAGGGACCTCAGCGAACGAGGCGCGTGCCACGAACCGTACAGACAAAAGCGCCACTAACGGATTGGGATCCCACCTCTGCCAAGTACGATGAGCCGAAGCATCGGGGCTTTTGGTCTGCGCCGATCGCTGCGGATGAACCATCCGTTGAGGTCCCTCGGCTTCGCTCGGGATGACGTTCGGGGGGGAGAACTAGGCCATCATTTCGATGCCGCTGGTTACGAGGGCGAAGACCGTTGCGCCGTTCTTGCTGGTGACCGTGTGGGTGCAGCCGTTGGGGCGGTAGTTCGCGTTGCCGGCGACCACCTCGCCTGATTCATCGGAGACTGAGCCCTCGATGACGAAGATCAGTTCGTCGCCGACGTGCTTGTGACGCGGGAGTTTGGCGCCGGCCTCGAAGCGGATGAGCGCGGCGCGGCGTTTGGTTTCCTTGTCGTGCCAGATTGCCTTCTGGCGAACTCCGGGGATCGCATCGGCCCACGCGATTTCGGCGAGATTGAAATTCTGAGACGGGGGTCCCGCGATCGCGGCGGCAGGTTCAACTCCTCCATTGATGATGCCCAACACGGTCGCGCCATTCTTGCTGGTGACGCTGTGGATGCATCCGTTGGGGCGAAAGCCGACATTGCCGGGGGTGGTAGTGCCATGCTCATCGCCGATGGAGCCCTCGATGACAATAAGCAGTTCGTCGCCGACATGACGATGCATCGGGAGCGTCGCGCCGGGTTCGAAACGCGCTAACTGCGCGCGGCGCCTGGTGTCGGCATCGGCCCATAGCGGCTTGGCCTTGAGCAGAGGCATCCCCGGCATGGCGGTCCATTCGATGTCGCTGACGCGGATTATTCGCGAGGCTGTATCGGCCATTGGGGTTCCTCCGGCGAGGTTGGATTTGCACAAGTCGGTTGGTAACCCTGCAGGCAGCTTTGTGTCAAACGTTCGTCGTCTTACGGGCAAGGAACCGGTACCGGCGTCGCTTACGCGACGCTGTCCGAGATCCCTCGCTTCGTCGCGCTGCTCCTCACTCGGGATGACATGCGGCACCAAGACACCAAGGGAAGAAGAAGAGAAGCAGGGCTGTCTTTCCTTTCTGCACTTGGTGCTTTTGTGTCCTGGTGGTCTTACTGACTTTCCGCTGATCCGGGATTCCTCGCGGATACATGGACGCGCGCTCCGCGCGCATTACCCGCGGGAATGACAAATCAGGAGGATTTGATGTGAAAGGGCGTTCGTGGCATTAGACGATCAGCAATTCGGACGGAGAGTTGCCACATGGCTAATCTGCCGCTTTTGAAGGTACCGATTGTTGATTACGGCGCGGAGCAGGACGCGATGGCGCGCTATCGCGCTGAGGGCGAGGCGCGCGCGATGAAGCTGGGGAATCGCGGGCCGATCAAGCTCGATGGCGAGGGCAAGCTCGACCGCGAGATTCTCGATGCGTACTCGCGCTGCGGCTTCTACATCTTCGAGGGCGTGCTTGGCGACGACGAACTGAAAGATATCGAGCGCGACGTTGCGGAGATGCTCGAGCGCGCGCCGGTCACCAAGGGGTCGCCGGTGGATCGTCACGGACGCCCCGCGCTGTCGGCCGATCGCAAAGCGCCGAATCTCTCGTGGGTGAAGCCGCTATCCGATCCCCTCGGCGGCACCTCGTTTGCCAACGGGCGGCATCCGGTGAAGATGAACGAGCCGGCGCCACCAGAAGATGCGCCCGACTACGTGATGCAACTCGTGCTCGGGTCGCTGCAATTTTCGGAGGCCTGCCTGCGGCTGTATGGGCATCCGCAGTTGCTCGCGGTCGCGGAGAGCATCAACGGCGAGGACTTCACGCCATTCAACGAAGCGGTGTGGATCAAGCATCCGGGGCTGGGTGGATCGGTCGCGTGGCACCAGGATGGCTGGACGCACTGGAACAGCGCCGCGCTCGATGAGGGCACGCACGGCTTCAACTTCATGGCGCAACTTTACGGCTGCAACGCGATCAACGGCTTGTGGGTGGTGCCAGGGTCGCATCGAATCGGCAAGGCCGATATCAAGGCGATGGTCGCGGCGGCTGGATCGGAGAGATTGCCGGATGCGGTGCCGCTGATCTGCGCGCCCGGGGATGTGGCGATTACCAATCGTCAGGCGATTCATGGATCGTTCGCGAACACCTGCGAGGACGTGCGCGTCACGATCAATTTCGGGTTCCATCGGAAGAAATCGGTGCTGGGAGTAGTCAGCGGCGGAGTGCATAACGAGGTCGCGGTGTACGACGATGAGCGTATCCGCGAGCGGTCGAAGGTCATCATGTATGCGATCGATGCGCGGCGGCAGCGATTTCCGCAGGAGACGCCTTATCGCTACAAGCCGATGGCCGGGCAGGAAGAGCAGTATCGATGGACGCCGGAGCGGATGGGGGAGTTGAAGGACTACAACCTGCTGGACTTGGGGATCTAGGCAGAATCTTGTCTGTCATCCCGAGCGGAGTCTGCGGAGCCGAGGGAACTCGTGCCATCGGCGGGTCGCAGTCAGGTGGTGAGGTGAACCTGCAGCGTGAGTTCGCATCATCGTGGCATGAGATTCCTCGACTTCGCTCGGAATGACGGAAGGGGCGATGGAAAAGGTAGCGATCGTGACCGGGGCGGGGAGTGGCGTCGGCAAGTCGGCGGCGATCGCGTTGATGCGCGATGGGTACGCCGTGGTGTTTGCGGGGCGGCGGCTGGATCGAATCGAGGCGGCGGCGGCAGAGGGACGCGGCGCGAGCGGGCGTTCGCTGGTGGTGCAGGCTGACGTGCGCGATGCGGAGTCGGTCAAGAATCTGTTCGCGAAGACCCGCGAGGCGTTCGGCCGGCTCGATGTGCTGTTCAACAATGCGGGAATCGGCGCGCCAGCGGTGCCCCTGGAAGAGCTCTCGCTGGAACGCTGGCGCGCGGTGGTCGAAACAAATCTGACCGGCGCGTTCCTGTGCACGCAGGAGGCCTTCAAGATCATGAAGGCGCAGCAACCGCGCGGCGGGCGCATCATTAATAATGGTTCGATTTCAGCGCATACGCCGAGGCCGAACTCCGCGCCGTACACATCGACGAAGCACGCGATGACGGGGCTAACGAAGTCGACGTCGCTGGACGGGCGCAAGTACGACATCGCGTGCAGCCAGATCGATATCGGCAATGCCGCTACGGAAATGACTGCGCGGATGTCGCAGGGCGTGCCGCAACCATCGGGCGAGCTCGCGATCGAGCCGACCTTCGACGTCGAGCACGTCGCGCGCGCGGTGGTTTACATCGCGAATCTGCCATTGGATGCGAACGTGCAGTCCATGACGATCATGGCGACCAAGATGCCGTTCATCGGCCGGGGCTGAAGCGGCTGGTCTCCAGAGAGTCCTTGGCCTCGAGCGATCCCCCAAGATCGGTTTTCGCAATGAATTGTAGCGCCTGACGCGCGTCTACTTAGCTGGAGCACTGCATTCAGGGGAAATCTTTGTCTAGACTAGCAATAGCTGTCTAATCATGGCAAATTGCACTCAAGATCAGACAGATCAGAGAAGGCCTTGGTAGTTCCTCATACCACAGCGTTCTGTCTCTGATTTTTCCTCAAGAAGGAGAGTGGGCGGGAATGGGATCGCGCTTACTGCATTTTGCGACTCGGGGACTACTTCTCGCCGGAGTGGTCGCTTCGTTGATGATCCTGGTAGGGAGCGACAGCGAGGCACGGTGGAAAGCGCCCTGGACACAAAGCCTGTCTCGAGGTCGCAAAGGTCATGTCACCCCGACCGCTACTCCGGGCGTTACGGCCACCACCTGTACTGGTGGGACGTTGCCGGTCTCGCTTTACAAGGCGGACCTGGTAGTCAGCGGGAAATGCGAAGTTAAGGGCGGGACCTACTACTACGGCAACATCAACATCATCAAGGATGGCACCCTGAAATTCGATGACGCCCTGACAGATTTCTGGGCAAAGTCGATCATCGTCGAAAAGGGCGGCAGCCTGATTGGTGGCACGGCGAAGGCTCCCATCGGGACCAATGGGAAGGGCCCCGGAGGGACTACCAACGCGGTCGTGACGATCAACCTGTGGGGAGCACAGCAGTATGCAACCCCAACTGCTTCGCCAGCGATGCCGCAAGCGGTGGGGGTTCTGTGCCAGTCGCCGAATGAAGATAAAGCGCCGTGCGGGATTCCCCCGGACATCTGGAATTCCAACGGCCAGAAGAAGATTGCGCTGAGTAACGGCGTGACTGACTATTTCTACGACTACCAGCCGTTGATGTTCGATGACGGCAAAGGCGCCGGTGGCCAGGTTGGATATTTCGGCTACAAGACGATCGGCGTGTCATACGGCGGGACCATCCAGTTGTTCGGCAAAAAGGGTTCCACGTTCGACGGCGCCGGCGTACCGAAGAACGCCCTGCTGACCGGCACCAGTTGGGTTCGTCTCGATCAAAATTCCCCGCTAAAACCCGGAGACACGCAGTTTACGGTCGCGGGCGATGTCACCGGTTCGTGGGAAGCCGGGGACGATATCGTGGTCACGACCACTGACTATCTGCCGGGTCATTCAGAAAAGCTGAAGATCGCGAGCGTTTCCTACAACGCCGGCACCAAGCATTCGACCATCACGCTGGACACAAAGAACGGCGCCGCGGTTCAGTGGACGCACAACGGGAGCCAATACAATCTGACCAGCGTAACGCCGGTGCCGGCCGGTGGTGGACCCATCAACGTGCAGAAGCAGCTGGGCCTCGACCAGAGTTCCGTGGATACCCGTGCCGCGGTCGGGCTGCTCTCGCGCAGTATAGTGATCCGGTCGGCCGGCGACACGGCGGGTTCACCATTCCCGGATGCTCCGACCTGGACCTCGCCGGCGGCGGCTCCATCGCCCGGCTATTACTTTGGCGGGCACATGATCATCCGCCAGGGCTTCGCGGCGGCGCAGATCCAGGGGGTCGAGTTCAGCCAGATGGGACAGGGAGGAGAGATGGGCCATTATCCCATCCACTTCCATCTGACCCGCAAGGCTCCGAACGGAACCTTCGTCAAGGATTGCGCGATCAATGAATCGATGACGCGATGGATCGTTCTGCATGGAGCGCAGAACGTGATCCTGGCCCGTAACGTCGGTTACGAGTCGATAGGCCACGGCTTTTACCTGGAAGACGCGTCTGAAACCGATAACATTCTGTATTCCAACCTTGGGGTGTTCGCGCGCGCGGCGATCGTAAACCCGCAAAACCCGCGTCAAGTTCCGGGGATCCTCGCCGAATCCACGACCGACACGGCAGACCTCGGGCCCTACCATGACGACTGGCAACATCCGAGCGTGTTCTGGATTTCGAACGGATGGAACGACATCGAGGGTAACCTGGCAGCGGGCGCGGGCTCCTGCGGCATGTGCTATTGGGATGCGCCGGAGTATGTATCGGGCGACTCGGCAAACCAGCAATGGACGGGCTACGCCTCGCTTCAGGAAGGCGGAGCGGCCGGTGCTGGCCTGTCGCCGCTCAAGGTGTTTGACCATAACTCCTGTTCGACGGCCCAGTATGGCTTCATGTCGGTCGGCGCAACGTCGTACTGTCAAGGAATAGGAGACGGACAGAGTTTTTCAATTCCGGCAGTCCCCAACTATCTGGCTCCCGCATGCGATCCCACCAAGAAAGATCCCACTTGCGGTTACTATCCCGGCGTCGACAGCGGTGGCCATCGCATTGCTACCCGATGTCCTAACGAGTCGGCGAATTGCAACACGGCGACAGCCTCAACCAAGGCTCGCCCATGTACCTATGGCAGCGGGGAAGCCGATTGCATGGTGAACGTCCTCGACCATTTCACCACCTCCTTCAATTGGTCGGACATAAACTTTTCGTCGGTATGGCTCAGGGCGAACTGGTTCCTGTTCAGCAACGGAGCCATCACCGACCAACAGCATGGAGGAATTACGTTTGTTCCCGGGGGCGGCAGTTACGAGCAGAGCCTCCCCGGAGTCTGGGCGCTGGCAGACCACAGCGTGCTCATCGGGCATACGCAACCGCAGGCAGGTCAATCCGGCTTCAACCCCTATGCTTCCGATGCGGGTCCGTTCGTGACCGACAAAGACAAGAGCGGCCAAATGCGGTCAGGGCTGACGTGCGACAGCTCAGAGTCTACTCATGGCTTGTGCAACTCGTTCGCGGAAGGGATCTCGGTAGTATTTGACAACTTCGGGACCTTCGAACGGATGTTCAACATTTACGATGGGCCGTCCTACCAGGACGCAAACGCCTACCTCGACATAAACGTGGCCAATCTGAACGGCTGCACGCCAGGAGGTTACTGCAGCAGCTATCCGATGGTACAGACCTCAGGGGTACTTCTGGATCAGCAGACTTCGACTTGCTATTTGCAGAATGCGGCGATTGCGTGGAAACAACCGAATGGATTTTACTATCCGCCCGCCTTTCATTCCGCAAACCTCCTTTTCAACAATGTAGATATCCGGCACTTTGTCTTCGAACCGGACTTTAAGGCTGGAGTGTACCCATATGCAGATGACCCGACGGCAGAAAACAGCAAATACTGTTTTGTACCCCCGGGCGCGCCGTTCTTCGGAAACACCTTCACGGACATCGATCGGCAAACCGAACTGAGCGATGACGATGGTTCGCTGACCGGGTTCGTGAATTCGATTTCAGTGAACCAGGATGCATTCTTCAGGGCCCCGTACCAGACCTCGGAATGCGCATCCAACGTCGGCATCGGAGCCCAAAGCGCGCCCACGGCCACGGCATCGCCAGCTCCACCGGCAGCGACGGTCGATACCAGTCCGTACGAATACGTGACGACTGCGGTGTATCCGAAAAACGGACCGTCGGGTAACTGGAGCCCTACTTGCGAAGACCCCGGCTGCACGGGGCTTCCGCTGTATCGTGAAAATCAGACCGGCAGCGAGCATGCGGGTGGAGTAGAAACTCCGTTCATCCGCATGGCAGGTGCAGGGACCGGTCAAAGAAGCAGCCTGACGATAAATCACGGTTCCTATTACATCGACACGACGGCTCTCAGCCCTGGTGGATCAAAATCCAATCCCTTTGCAAAAAACACCACCTATGACGTCTTCTTTGTATTCGCCAAAAATGAAACGCAACAGACCTACCAGATGTATGTAGGCCCCGGCTTCGATGTAAACACGGTTAATGAGATTCGGGTGGAAATAGGCGAAGGCACTCTTCCTTTTAAACAGAATGATTTTTCAACCTGGCCGAAGAAATGGACGAGGACGTACGACTCGAGTACCGGACTGTTAACGGTGACGACCGATATGAGCGCATTCGGCGATTTGATCGGCTTCTACCCAAGCAATCCGGCGAATAAGAACAGTGGATTGTGTCAGCCCTCGAGCTTCTGCACGTGGAATGGGAACTCCTGCGGCTGCAACGCCAGCGCTGACGACTATCCACTTTTGAATGTGGATGACGCATTCAAAAAGGAGTGCGACGCGGTCTGCCAGAACTGGGCAGTCAAAGATCTCGATTGCCCCACAGATGGATGCTACGGCTTTTCCGTCACCTTACCCGCAGGCTTCGATCCGATGCCGAACCCGAACCCATTGCCCAGCCCATCGTGCTTTCCGAACGACAAGGACTGGGCGATGCCATTTGGGAACCCCAATGGCTTCGATGCGGCAAAGGCGGACGTGGCCGGTGCATGTTACTATTCGTCAATTCCCGCATCGGATTTCTGCCCGAGCCAGAGCAGCATGGAGGGAAGCGCGAATGCGGAGAAAATGTTGGGAGTACGCCGCACTCAGGGGCAAGGAACGGTATTGGACTTGCCGGGGACGACCTGGTCGATCAGCAGCAATTGAACGGGCTGGTCGCCCGCATCGCGGCCGCTGTGGCATTGGCCGATCACTTCGGTGAAGAAATCGCCTGCGTGGTAGCGAGATACTTTGCCGTCCGCGGTGGTGACCTCGAGTGTTCCTGACAGGACATAGGCATAGCGCGGGTACGGATGCTCGTGCATCGGAAGCGACGCGCCGGGCGGGATCTCGAGGCGGCTTGCGATGACTTGCGGCTGAGGTGGGACCTCGATGCGCTGGCCGTTCGCGGTGGTTTCGGTAGAGAGGAGCGGAGTGCTGGTCACCGGCGGAGGATCTGCCCGCAGCGGACTCGCATTGCTCAAAGCAGCAATCAGCGCACCAATCAGGAGCCAGCCAGCAGAATTCCTTAATCGCGCCGGCTGCGCCTCGCGCTGACGAAGGTCGCTCACCCGGTGCCGAAAGATGGCACCAACCTCTCCCCACTGGGAGAGGTCAAGGGGGCAAATTCTGACTTTCAGCAACAAACGACCTAGTAGCCGGCGAAGCCCATGTCGGTGGTCGCTTGGGCATCGGGGTCGGTGCAGACGTTGACCAGCGCGGTCTTGCCGCTTTTGATCGCACGCTCGATCGCGGGACGGATGCCATCGGGTTTCTCGACGAATTCACCGTAACCGCCTAGCGCTTCGACCATCTTATCGTAGCGCTGGAAACCGAGGTCGCGGCCGACGTTGCCGCCGGTCTGGCGCGAAGTGAAGCCGCCGTTGTTGGAGACCACGACCACGATCGGCAGCTGGTGCCGTATCGCCGTGTCCATTTCCATCCCGTTCCATCCGAATGCGCCGTCGCCGCTGAGCACCAGCACGGGCAGATCGGGACGCGCGACCTTGGCGCCGATTCCGAAAGGAATGCCGACGCCCATGCATCCATGCGGCCCCGCATTGAGGCTGCATCGCGCCTGGTAGATGGGAATCGACTGGCGCGCGAAGTTCAGGATTTCGTGCCCATCGACGACGAGGATGGTATCGCGCGAGATCACATCACGGACTTCCTTGCACAGGCGCAGCGGGTGAATGGGCAGCTTGTCGGAATGCATCAGCGGCGCGGAGCGTTCCATGTTCGAGCGATGCTTGGCCGCGAGCTGCGATACCCATTCGGTTTCATTGCGAGGATCGAATTTTCCGGCAGCTTCCGCGCCCAGTTGCTGCAACACGAGTAGCGCATCGCCGATGATGCCAATCTCGGCGGCGCGATTGTGGCCTATCTCACGACCGTCGAGATTCACATTGATGAATTTCGCGTCGGGTGAGAAACGCGGCGCGCGCAGAAACGAAAGCATCGAGTTGGCGCGCGCGCCAATGACGAGCACGACGTCGGCCTCGCGAAACGCCATCGAGCGTGCGCCGGGGAAGGATCGCGGATGATCTTCCGCTATCACTCCACGGCCTTGCGGAGTGGTGAAGAACGGGATCCCGGTTTGATCGACGAATTTACGGAGCTCGTCTTCGGCACGCGCCCACAGGATGCCGCTGCCGGTAAGAATCAGCGGCTTGCGTGCCTTTGCGAGCAATTGAACCGCGCTGCGAATGAGGGCGGGATCGCCAGCGGGACGCGCATCGGTTCGCGATTTCCCATCGACCCAATGAATTTTTTCTTCCTCGACTTTGCCCGACAGCACATCGCCCGGGAGATCGAGATAGACGGGGCCGCGCTTGCCATCGAGCGCATCGCGAAACGCGATGCTGATGTACTCCGGGATGCGGTAGCCGAGATCGACGCGGTAGGCCGACTTGACGATCGGTCGCATCATCGGGACCTGATCCATCTCCTGGAACGTATCGAGCGTGGTGCCACGCATCGGCGCGGAACCGCCAATCGCGATCACCGGCGCGGCATCGGCCCAGGCGTTGCCGAGACCGGTCATCAGGTTGACGACCCCGGGGCCCATCGGGGCGATGCAGATGCCGGGTTTGCCGGTGACGCGCGCATACGCATGCGCCATCATGGCGGCAGCCTGTTCATGGCGCACGTAGATGCCCTTCATGCCACGTTCGATGCACGCGCCCGCGGTGCCTCCGGTCGGACCGCCCATCATGAAGAAGATGGTGTCGACGCCTTCGCGCTTGAAGCATTCTCCGATGATTTGTTCGCCGCGTAGGGTTCCCATGGTCGCCTCCGGGTGCGCCGCCAAGGTCAGCGGGGCTACGGTGCAAGACGAGCAAGACAGAGGCGCCGCTGTCAAACGAATCGCATAGGATGAGGGTCGTCCGGACGGACCGGCTAATTGGGCTTCCGTCTGTCACTAAACCAGGGCTAAATTGGGAATATGTCGAGTCATGCAAAGAAGCTGATCGATGAGGCGTTGAAGCTACCTCAGGAGGAGCGCGCCCAAGTCATCTCGGAATTGCTCCATAGCTTGCACTCGACTAACCCGGACGACTCGCGCTCAGACAAAGACTGGATTGATGAAGTCGAGCGTCGTGCTCGTGCCGCCCTGGCGGGAAGCCGAGGCGTATCCTGGGAGCAGGCGCGTAGCCAAGTCGCAAAACGTTTGCGGAATAAATGAAGCCGGCGCGGCTCGCGGCTGAAGCCCTCGTAGAGCTGTCAGAGGCGGCGGCCTAGTACGAGTCTCAGCGAGAAGGCTTGGGCGAAGAGCTTCTGCGCGAGTTTGAAGTAGCGCTCGCTGCCATCGAGTCGCGCCATTCCGCATTCCCGCGCCTGCTCGGTATTTCGTCGGACCTGAACGTCCGACGCGCATTGTTGCCTCGATTTCCTTACGCCGCGGTGTTCATGGAATTGCCGTCCGAGATTCGAATCCTCGCGGTCGCCCATGCGAAACGTCGTCCGAAATATTGGCTCAATCGCGTCACCTCATCCAAAAGGCGTTAGTGCACTCGAAGTCTGCCCTTCGCGCCTAAGGTTAGGCGAGTCTCGAAAAGCGTCCGCTACCAACTATTTGTCTGTGGTGGTATGGGCTCAAGGCATAGAGGCAGCCCGATGATGCAGACATCGAAGCGAATGCTCGAGGGCTATCGCGTACTGGATTTCACGCAGGTGCTGGCAGGGCCGACTACGACTCGCTACCTGGGCGAGATGGGGGCCGAGGTAATCAAGATCGAGTTCGCGCCGAACGGAGATATTTCGCGGAGCGTTCCTTTTATTCGCGATGGGCGCAGCGCCTACTACGTTCAGCAAAACCTGGGAAAGAAGAGCTTGTGCCTGGACCTCAGGAAGCCGGCCGCGGCGGCGATCGTTCGGGAGCTGATCGCGAAAGTTGACGTGATCGTCGAGAACTACGCGCCGGGAGTGATCGGGCGGCTGGGATTCGGCTACGAGGCAGCAAAAGCGCTCAATCCCAAGGTGATCATGTGCTCGATTTCGACCTTCGGGCAGAAGGGGCCGCTTGCGAACCGACCCGGCTATGATTTTATCGGATGCGCTTACTCGGGCGTGCTCAGCATGATCGGCGAGCGCGACGGTGCGCCCTCGTTGCCGGCGGTGGGACTGGGCGATATCACCACGGGCGTGCACGCGCTGTCGGCGATCCTGGCCGCGCTGCTGCATCGCGAGCGCACGGGCGAGGGGCAGTATCTCGAGACCTCGTTGCTGGATTGCTACTTCAGCTACCACGACATCCCGGTGCATCTGGCGAGCCTGACTGGAGGAGCGATGCTGCCGCGTCGCAACGGGGCGCATCACTTTGCGGTCGCGCCGCTGGGCATCTTCCAGGGCAAACGGCATCCGATTCTGATCATGGCCGGCACCGAGCATCAGTTCCCGTATTTATGCCGCGCGATGGGAATGCCGGAGCTGGCGCAGGATCCGCGCTACCGCAACAATTCGGCGCGGATGGAAAATTCCAAGGAGCTGACGGCGCTCATCCAGAAATGGTTCGACACGATGCCGAGCGACGAGGCGATTTACGCGTGCTTCGAGGAGCATCGAGTGCCGTTCGCGGAGGTGCTGTCGACCGAAGAGGCGATGGCGCATCCGCATCTGCGCGAGCGCGCGATGGTGCGGAAGGTAAGCGACCGGTTCCTGGGAGATTTCGAGGTGCCGGGGTTTCCGATGCGCTTTTCGGGCTATGGACGGCATCGGGAGACCGAGGCGCCGATCCTGGGCGAGCACAACGAGGTTGTTCTGCGCGAATATCTGGGATATTCAGCGGAGCGCATCGCAGCGCTCGAAAGCGCGGGCGTGCTCTATCGCGGCGAGCGATAAGAACATCGGAACCGATTTGATTCGACTCCTGGAGGAATGATGCTAAGAACAACGCAGGTAGAAAAACTGGTACTTGGCCTGTGCGTCGCCATCGTCGGCGCCCTACTTTGGATTCCACACGCTATGGCTGCATCAAAAGTCACTACTGCTTCTAGACTGCAATATATCGATATCAAGGTCGGCAACGGCGAAGTCGCCAAAGCCGGCGAACAGGTCTCAGTTCATTACACCGGCTGGCTGCAGAACCCGGACGGCAGCAAGGGCCGGAAATTCGACTCCAGCAAGGACCGCGGCCAACCATTTCAATTCGCGCTTGGCGGAGGCCAGGTCATCAAAGGTTGGGATGAGGGAGTGGCAGGGATGAAAGTCGGGGGCGAACGCGAACTGATCATCCCGGCGGATCTCGGCTATGGCGCGCGGGGTGCTGGCGGCGTGATTCCGCCGAACGCTACCCTGATTTTCGATGTAGAGCTGCTGGGCGTCTCGCACTAGGCTGGTTGTCTCCCTCGTTTGGCGCGCGCCGAGGATCCAGTCGTCAGTGTGCCCTTCAGGACGCCGAAGATTTCCATAGTCGCGCGAGCTCTGCTCGCGCTGAATAAGGACCCACTCCTTCCGCGCAAAAGATGCGCGGCGTCCTCGCCCTGACAGGGCGAGGGTTAGAGTTGGAGCTTGGGGGCGACTTCGCGGGCGAACAGCTCCATCGAGCGTTGGCTGCGCTCGGGCGCGATGCCGGGTAGATGCATCCCGAGCACCAGATGGGTGGTGCGCACGTTCTTGAACGACTCGTTCAGGCGAGCCGCGATTTCTCCAGGGCTGCCGAAGAGCGGGGTGAACAGAAGACCTTGCGCATCGCGCAGTTTCGACGGCTCCGGAAGATTCGCCAAGCGTTCCGTGCCCGGCATTTCATTCGCAGCCACGAGCCAGCGCGCATAGCCTTGCAACATCGCGTGATAGTGGTCCTGCGCTTCGGCCCACGCCTGATCGGCCGTGGGCGCGATATGCGTCCAATAGAGTTGGGCCGCCGAATAATCGGACGGATTGCGGCCGGCCTCGCGCAACGCGGAATCGTAGATCTGCTGGGCGCGCGGATCGCCGAGGCTCATGAAATGACAGCCCATCCGGCCCGCGCGCTGAATCGCTTTGGGAGCGCCGGCGCCGATCCATATCGGAGGATGCGGCTTCTGCACGGCAGGCGGCATGATCGTGATCCCTTTGACGTTGTAGTGTTTCCCCGAAAACGAAAAATCGCTTTTGGTCCACGCGCCGCGCACCACCTCGATGCCTTCCTCGAGCCGTGATGCGCGGGTTTTGCGATTCACGCCGTAGCCATCGAACTCCTGGGGCCCATAGCCCTGCCCTACTCCGAGATCGAAGCGGCCGTTTGAAATGACATCGACCGTCGCCGCATCTTCGGCGATGCGCACCGCGTTGTGCAGCGGCAGCAACACCAGGTAGGTGCCAATCCGGATGCGCCGGGTAGTCGAGGCGATCGCGCCCGCGATCGGGAAGAGTGCCGGCGAGTAACCATCCTCGGCAAAGTGATGCTCGGTGAGCCAGGCTTCATCAAATCCGAGTTCTTCGGCCGCGCGAACCTGCGCGAGCTGTTCCGCATAAAACTGCGGCCATGGACGCCGGAATTGAGGAGGGTTGCGGAAGGGAAACAGGAGACCGACATTCAACTTCGCTACCAGGCTCATACGCCTTCACTATTCCGACGCTTTCGTTTTGACAAGGGAAGCATCGGCGCCTTCGGCGATCTGGTCATCGAGCGGAATGCTGGGCTAGATTTCGAGCATGCAGCTCAAAGACAAAGTAGCAGTCATAACCGGCGGCGCGAGCGGGATGGGCCAGGCGACCGCGATGCGCTTTCTCAAGGAAGGCGCGTCCGTCGTCATCGCGGATTTCAACGAAGACACCGGCAAGCAGACGCTGGCGATCGCATCCGAGCGCGGCTTTCGCGACAAGACGCGGTTCATCCGCACCGATGTGGCGAAAGAGACCGACATCGAGGCGATGATCAAGCTGGCGATCTCGCAGTTCGGCGGCCTCGACATCGTGTTCAACAACGCAGGTGTGGGCGGAGCGCTCGGACCGATTTGGGACGTGGACGTTGAAGAGTGGGACTACACCTTCGATGTGCTCGCGAAGGGAGTTTTCCTCGGCATCAAGCACGCGGCGCGCGAGATGAAGCGGCTCGGCAGCGGAGGTTCGATCATCAACACCGCGTCGGTCGCGGGGTTGAGCGGCGGCGCGGGACCGCTAGTGTACTCAGCGGCGAAGGCTGCGGTCATCAACCTGACGCGCGCCGCGGCGTTGCAGCTCGCGCCCGACAAGATTCGCGTGAATGCGATCTGCCCGGGCGGCGTGCTGACTCCGCTGACGCATCGCGGGCATCCGGAGGAAGTCGCCAAGCAGATGGACAAATTTCAGCCGTGGCCGGAGCACGGGAAGCCCGAGAATATCGCGGGTGCAGCGCTGTTCCTCGCGAGCGACGATTCGGAGTTCGTCACCGGCGAGGCGCTGGTAGTAGATGGTGGACTGACCGCAGCGGGACCGAATGTGTGGCGGGGTTTCAGCGGGATGGAACAGCGGCAGCGAACGGTGGCGGGAATCAATCGCGGCAGCACGGGCGAGGCGAGCACCAGGAGGCCGGTGCGCGACATCTGACTTGAACATCATGCCGCGCGATCTCGTCATCGGAATCGATTCCTCGACGACGGCCACCAAGGCGATTGCCTGGGATCGCACCGGCGCTCCGGTGGCCGAAGGGCGTGCCGCGATCCCGCTCGCGCAGCCTCGCCCGCGCTATTTTGAGCAGGATCCCGAAGACTGGTGGCGTTCGACATCGATCGCGCTGCGCGAGATCACGGCAAAGGTCGAGCCGGGGCGCATCGCGGGCGTGGCGATCTCGAACCAGCGCGAGACCTTCGGCATTTTTGGCGAGCGCGGCGAATCGATCCGTCCGGCCATCGTGTGGCTCGACGAGCGCGCGATGGACCAGATGCGCCGGTTCGGCGCGAGCTTCGGGGCAGAGAAGATTCACGCGATCTCGGGCAAGCCGGTCGACATCACGCCCTGCGTCTATCGGATGGTCTGGCTGCGCGAAAACGAGCCGCATCATCTCGATCGCGCCGCGTATGTCTCCGAGGTCCATGGCTACCTTTGCTTCCGGCTCACCGGCCGATGGACAACCTCGACCGCGTCAGCCGATCCATTAGGCGTGCTCGACATGGAACGCGTGATCTGGTCGGAGGAGATTCTCGAGGCGGCGGGAGTACCGATCGACAAGATGCTTTCTTTGGCGCGACCGGGAGCGTGGATCGGAAGCGTTACCGAGGCGGCAGCGCAAGCGACCGGCCTTCCGGCCGACACGCCGGTGTTCGCGGGCGGCGGCGATGGACAGTGCGCAGGTACGGGAGTCGAGGTCATGCGATCCGGACGCGCCTATATCAACGTTGGCACGGCCGTGGTCTCGGGGGTCTATTCAGAGCGCTATGCTTACGATGCCGCGTTCCGAACCGAGACGGCAGTGGCAGATCGAGGCTATATAGTCGAAACCTGCCTGCGCTCCGGCACATTCCTGATCGACTGGATGGAGCGCGAGCTCCTGGGCATCGACCCGCGGCGGCGGCTCGAGGCGTTGACCGCACTCGAAGCGGAAGCTGCAGCCTCGCCGGTGGGAGCCAACGGCGTCATGCTCGTCCCGTACTGGGAGGGATGCATGACGCCCCACTGGGATGCGTCGGCACGCGGCGTGATCGCCGGTCTTTCGGGATCGACGCGACGCGGCGATCTCTATCGCGCGCTGCTGGAGGGCGTGGTGCTGGAGCAGGCATTGGCGTCGAGGCGCCTGCAAGAGGGCTCGGCTCAGAAGATCGATCACTATGTCGCGGTGGGTGGCGGTACGGCATCGGATCTGTGGATGCAGATCCTGGCCGATGCTACGGGCGTTCCCGTCCATCGATCGACGAGCAAGGAGGCATCGTCTCTCGGCGCGGCAATGGCGGCCGCCACGGGATGCGGCTGGTTCCGGAGCTTTGCCGAAGCATCGGCGGCCATGGCCGGCCCAGTGGTTCGGAGCTTTGAACCGAGGCCGAAGGAGAAGGCGGCCTACGCGGAACTGGGCGAGATTTACAGAGAACTCTGGCCCGCGCTTTCGAACTGGAACCGCAAGCTCGCTCGCTTTGTCGAGCAGAGGAGAAACTCAGATGGCAAGGACTCTTGAAGATCGAATCGTGGAGCTGGAAGCGAAGGTTGCCGAGCTGAACGACCGCGAGGCGATTCGCGATCTGCGCTTTCGCTACCACGAGTGCATCAACGAGGCGCAGATGGGGGAGATTCCCGATCTCTTCACCGAGGACGGCGAGCTGGAGTTCGGCCATCTGGGGCGCGCGAAAGGGCGGGAGCAAATCAAGGCATTCTTCTCGGGCCTGGGCGAGCGAAGGACTTCGCAATCGAGGGAGCCGCGGCGGGGACTCTACCGCGTGCGGCAGTTCATCCACAATCACGTGGTCAACCTGCACGGAAATCGCGCCGATGGGTACGCGTACCTGGAGGCAAAGCCGGTTTACAACGGCGAGAGCTATGTCGTCGCGGCGCGTTACAACGACGAGTACGTGAAGCGCGACGGCAAATGGAAGTTCAGCAAGATGAGCCTGACGCCGTTCTTCATGGTGCCGCTCAAGGAAGGATGGGCAGGCGACGACCTGCTGAAGATGGGACACTGATCGCGCGCCGCTTCCAGCGCTCCCGGTTTCCGGACATCAGCGCCTGCGAGCGTGGAACACGTAGTGATACGCGAGCGGTTTTTCCTCTCGCGGAATCAGGCCGACAGCCTCGAGCCGGGCACGGGCCTCGGCAGGGCGGTAGACATGGTCGCGCGGAGGTCCGATGGGTCGATCGACCTCCGCGTTCCAATCAATCACCAGGGCCGCCCCATCGGGCTTGAGCATCGCGACCATCTCCTTGAGGGCATCGTCGCCGATCTCATGCAGCACGTTAAGCGCCAGGATCCTGTCCGCGGTGCCGGCCAGATCCAATTCACCGGCAAGCACGGGCTTCAGGTTGGACAACTCTCGCGCGGAAGGCTTGGCCTTAAGCATCTCGAGCATCTGCGGTTGTTCATCAAGCGCGATGACTTCGAGGTCCGGGCGGCGGCGCGCGAGTTCGATCGCGTAGACACCTGTGCCGGTACCGAAATCGATGACGCGCGCGCCCGCCGGCGCATCGAGCAGGGCGATCAGCTGCGAGGGAGGCAGGTATTCCAGGCGAGCCGGGTCGTCGAGGAGCGCCGCGCGGGCCGGATCGAATCGCTCGGGCTGACGTGCGCCGTGTCGATCGCCGTGACCGTGATGATGGTGATGGCCGTGGGTTTTGTGATCGTGTGGGGTCATTTCAGCATCCGGATTTCGGGTTTGACGGTCCAAGCTTGCGCCTACGGCCGGGATTTGCAAACCCGGCACGCAGATGAAGTATGCTGTCATAGCGAAAACGCGCAGGAGGCTTTTCTATGAAGTTCTTGATATGCCGATGGCATCTGTTTCCGGTCGTGTTGTTCGGCGCGCTCCTGTTAAACGGGACAGCACGCGCCCAGACGGCGCTCACGCCCCCGCCGGGGAGCTACATGAACACCTGCACGCATGAAGCGATGGCGGGAACGACCCTGGTAGCATGGTGCTCGCATCAGAATGTAACGGGCGCCATTCCGGTGAAACTCTCATATGGAAGCGACACCACTCTAGAGAAAGTCTACGAGTGCGTCGGTGATATCTCGATCGCGAACGGCGTGCTCAAGTGCAATCGCGGTTCGTTTCGGCAGTCGTGCTCCGGGGTCGTGATAACGCCGGCTACCTACTACGGGCAGCACAAGATAATCGCGCAGTGCAAGAAGAACGACGGCACGCAAGCGAGCGCATCGCTGAGCGCGAATTTGTGGGCATGCAACGATATCGTCAACGACGACGGCATGCTGATGTGTAAATAGTCGTTGCGCTAGTTCGCTGGGACTATATGCAGCGGGGTGCGTCCCTTCAGATCGACAGACAGATCCGCTGCCCCCGAACTGTCAGCGACGAACCGATGCTCCGAGCCGTTGCGCATCGCGTAGCTTGCGCCCGGGCGCAGGCGCTCGATACGAACCTGGCGGGGACCTTCCGAGGTTCCGGGATAGAGCACCAATTCGAGATCGTCACCGTTGCTGAAGGCGCGCCCTACCAGCACCTCCGGATATTTCACTCCGGTGAGAATCGGCCCGCGCAGAGCAGATTCCGGCGGCCCTTCGATGACGGCCTTGCGGAAGTCGTCGCGGCGATGCAGTCGAGCTTTTACGGCGATAATGTTCGCGAGATTTGATCCTTTGGAATAGCGCAGCACGCCGCCTTCATCGGTGCGTCCGCAATCCTGATCGAGCGCGCGCTGGGCGGCATCGGCGGTTTCGTAGTCGCCGAACTCACGCGCGGAATCCATGATGCTGGCGTATGCGCCGGCATAGCCGGGACGATAATTGCCGAAGTCGAAGCCGCGTCCGGGCAGCATGATACGATTACGGCCGTCAGCATCGGGCTTGATGACGTACTTGAGCTCGTTGCGCGCGACGGCCCACATCCGCTGTGCCCGTTCCGGGGCGAAGCAGTTCTCGAAGATCGCGAAGCCGGCCTCGCCGGCGGGAAATGGAAAGCGAATTCCGGTCAGCTCCGACCGCAAGCCAATCACGCTGCCGCTGTAATCGGTGAATTCGGTCTCGAGGCTCTTGAGCCACTTGTCGAGGGCGGAGGCGACGTATTTCGTGCCGAACAGGCGATCGTAAACCGCCATCGAGGTCATCCCGAAGTGATTGCAGATGGGATAGACCCAGTTCGGCTCGCACGGGAACAGGCAGAACGGCGCGCCGAGGAAATTGCGCAAGACGGAATGCTCGAGGCTATGGAGATCGTGCGGGAACGCGCGATTGCGATTCAGCCGAAAGGTCAGGCTGCCGGGCTCGGCGTAGCGGCGGTCGCCGCTGTTCAGCATGTACATGCCGACGTGCAGCCCGAACCATCCCGTGAGCATGATGTTGTCCTTGTCGGCGGGGTCGGGATTGGTGAGGTTCAGATGTCCCCATGCCGATTCGTAAATCCAGTAGCTCCAGATTTTCTTCTGGAGATAGAGATCGATCAGGTTGCGCTGCGCCTGGGTGAGATAGCCATGGAAGTTGGGCGCGTAGTGACATTGCAGCGCGGCGAGCGTGTAACCGAGGTTGTTGATCTGGTAGCGCAAGGCAGAGGTTTGGAACTGATCGACCTTGTCGTAGCCATTGATTTCTCCGACTGGCTGCAGCGCACGATCGAAGAGATAGCGCGCGGCGGCGAGATCCTCGGCGGACAGCTCACGTTCGCTACGCGATGGAACGGGAGCCGCGACCTCGATCGCCTCCGCGATCGCCGCGGGCAGCGCCTTCTTGCGCATCTCGAAGCGCTGCAGTTCGGACTGCTTGCGCGCCTCTGCGCGCTGATATGCGTAAATCGCAATCGCCGCGACGATGGCGGGAACAAAGAAGAGCGCGGGCGACCAGATCGCATCACCGGTCATCGCGCCGGCCAACATCGCGCTGCCGAGCCATACGACGATCGGAGCGATCACCATCCCGGCGCCGAACCATGCGAATATTGAAAGCGCGAAGAGCGCCAGCGTGGTCGGGAACAGCAGGACGGCCCATCCACCGGCAGCGACGAAACCGCCACCGGGAATCCATAGCCCGACGCCGGCAGCTTTCGTTGCGGGCGACATCCCGAACAAGGTCGGAAGCAGCCCGAGGATACACATCGCTATATAGATGACGATGGTGCGACGCTGACGGGCGGCGGTAATCGGACCTTTTACGGCATCACGGGTGATGAACTGCTGGACGACTTCATGGGCTGCAACGGCCATAGCTGTTCTCCGCAGAATCTATCGAGGGCACTGCTCTATCTGAGCAGGGCCGGGAAGGTGAAGACCGCGTCCGAAATGAGCGTGGAGGCCGTAGGCGCCGCCGGCCACAAGCGCGATTTCGACGACAGCGACGACGGCAGCCCATCGAAATCCGGGACGAAGCGACGATTTGGGCGGAGTGGTGATGGCACCCGGGCGCCATTGCGTAGCGGGGTTGTCAGGCGGCGCGGAAACAGCAATTCCGAGGAATCGCTTGATTCCGTCGAGGCCGATCAGGATTTGGCCGAGGATGAAGGCCGCCAGCGCGCAACAGGGCATCGGTCTTTAACTTCCCCTCGTTACGGTCATATAAATGAGCGGGAAAATCAAATCTGGCCAACTAATTTTGAAGAGGCCCGCAATCGGGGAAAGCAGGTTATAGCCTGCTCCAGTTTCAGGGATGGAAACAGCGATAGTTCCGGGGATGCCGCGGATTGCGGTCGAGCGAGTTGGCGAGGGGCCGCTCGTCGTGTTTCTGCATGGAATCGGCGGGAATCGCACCAACTGGCGCGACCAGCTATCGGTGTTCGCGCGGGATTTTCATGCGGTCGCCTGGGATGCCCGCGGATACGGCGACAGCGATGATTATGAGGGTCCGCTCGACTTTGGGAATTTCGCCGACGACTTGTGCCGGGTGCTGGATCATTTCGGCGCAACGCGAGCGCATCTGGTTGGGCTCTCGATGGGCGGGATGATCGCGCTTGATTTCGCGACGCGCTACGCCGACCGCGTGGCGACGCTCACATTGTGCGATTCGCTGCCGGGATTTACGCATCTGTCGGAAGCACAGCGCGCTGAGTTTATCCGGCTGCGCCAGGAACCGCTGCTCGCGGGCAAGGAGCCCAGCGACATGGCACCGGCGGTGGCGCGATCGCTGCTGGGCAAAAATCCGCGGGCTGGATCGTACGAGCGCCTGGTCGAGAGCATGTCGGCGCTGCACAAGCAGTCTTATCTGAAGACCATCGCGGGAAGCGCGAACTACGGGCGTAAACTCGATCTCGAGAGTATCGCCGTTCCTACTCACGTGGTGGTCGGCGACGAGGACACGCTGACGCCGCCCGCGATGTCGCGCGAGATCGCGCGGCGCATCCCGGAAGCGCGCCTGACGATCATTGAAGGTGCGGGGCACCTGAGTAATATTGAGCAATCCGAGGCATTCAATCGCGCGGTGCTGGATTTTCTGATCGAGCATCGGGAGCGGTAGAACCCGGACCGCAAGGAGACAATCCCATGGCCGTCGTGAACAACGCATCGCTACAGGAATTCAACCTGCCGGGCTTGAACCATCGTACCCTCGCCGGCCCGGAGCACGGGATGAAAGGCCTGGAGGTTTGGGGACAGACGATCGCGGCGGGCGCGGCGACGCCGGTCCATCGTCATGCCTGCGAGGAAGCGATCGTGATTCTCGAAGGATCGGGAACGCTGACTATCGAGGGCCAGGAAACCGCCTTCGGCCCGAATTCGACGTTGATAATCCCGGCCGACGTCATCCATCAGATCGCCAACACGGGAAAGACTCCGATGGTGATTATTGCGGCGCTCAGCACCGCGCCGGTGCAGGTGCGTCACGCGGACAACGCCGCGATGCCGCTGCCGTGGCAGGCGCCGCGGTAGGAGACAGCAGACGCGCGGATCCGCCAAGTTTCCCCATCCGGCTCACGGTAGTGGACTGCCAGAGATCCTGGCATCACATCTTCGTGTCCCCTTTTGCTCGAGGATGCGCCCCTACGACTTGAAGCGCACTCGTTCAGGACGGTCAGATACTCACTGCGTTACGGCTGACTCTCATAGCGGCGCCGGCTTTCGGCTTGTCGCTAGCAGGCTTCGTTCAGCACCGTAATTGCGATTCCAACCGCGGCGGCAGCAGCCGGATTCAGGGCACTGAGAACGGTCTGTGCGGCCTGCAACGCCTGCTTGAGCGTAATCTTCTGGCCGTCGGGGGTGGTGTGTCCGTTGTTGTAGGCCGAACAAAAATCACCCACGAGACCTTCGAGCCACTTCACCGCAGCGTCGACGTCGCTGAAGATGCTGTCGACGAAGCCCAGCTTGACCAACGGCGATAGTTTCGTCGCCTGGGCAGACACCCCAGCAGCGCTCTCGATCTGCGAGGCGATCTTCTGGATGTCTCCGGCTGCGATTGTGATGTTGTGAATGTCCACGATTATTCCCCTTTGGTTATGGCCGTTGTGCGGCTATTAAAACCCACCTCCATCCATCGCGATTCTCATCGCGGTGGTACGATTCTCAGCACCGAACTTCCCGAGAATGTGCTCCATATGCTTTTCGACGGTACGCTGACTGAGCTCGAGGATTTGGCCTATTTCCCAGTTGGTCTTTCCCTGCATCACCAGGTTCATCACCTCGGCCTCGCGCGGAGTCAGATCGAAGCGGCGCAAATTTTCGGGAGTCGCCGGCTTGCGTCGTTCGCTGAGAATCAAGACGAACAAAGGATTCTGAGCCGCCAGCCTGATGACCAGGACATGGGAGACACCGTCGAGTGTCAGCTCGTGGTCGACGGCGCGAGCAAGGTTCGCGAGCCAACCAGCCAGGGTAGAGGAAAACCCGGAGTGAACGCCCGGCAAGTAGCGATTAAGCAGTTCGTCGGCGGTCCGAGTCCGAACCAGAATGTTCTCGGGGCTGGAAAAGACCATTACTCCGGTCTCAGGCGTAGCCGGGCCGGCGCCCTGAACCGTGCTCGAGGAGAGCAAAGCCGGCGATCGTTGCCCGCTTCCAATGGGAACGGCGCGATGGCGAGGTGCCACCACTTGCCGCAGGCGGAAGCCCTGGTGGGCCTTGTTTTCGACTCTTATTCGCCGGTCAGCAAAGTCCCGTGAGATTTGTGATGGATATGCGATGGTCATACATGACAGGAGTTATGAAGCGATGAACGAATCGTTCATCGCGCTTCCATTGACGTTTACAGCGGTTTATGGCGGTGATAGCGTCTAGCATTTTCTAGTCCCCTAATCGAGAAAACTCGTCGAGGTTAATCGCTTGCCGCCGGTTAGCGATCACTCAGGGCCAAAGCTGCCCCCTGACACCTCCCCCGAGGCGGGTAGAACTCCGCATAGGGGAGTCTTCCTGCGGATGGGCGAAATCTGGACTCTGAGCCTCGACGGGCCGCCGATCGCCCTGAAAGACATCAAGGGGCTCCGCTACATTCAACAACTGCTCCAGCAACCCGGGCAGGAATTTCATGTTATCGACATCCTGAGAGAGCCCGCGTCGCCGGATGCGCTCCCGGACAGGGCCGATACCGCAAGTGTTCTGGCGAGCCCGACGGTGAGCGTCGGGGGACTCGGCGATGCCGGCGAGATGCTCGATGCGCGAGCGAAAGACGAATATCGGCGAAGACTGCGCGAATTGCGGGAAGAGCTGGAAGAGCATCGCGCGCGCGGCAACTACGAACGCGCAGAAGCACTGGAGAACGAAATCGACTTCATCCTGCGCGAGATCAGCCGCGCGGTCGGGTTGGGTCGACGGGATCGGCGGGCGGGCTCCGCGGCAGAGCGAGCGCGGCTAAACGTTACTCGGGCGATCAAGACTGCATTGCAGAAGATCGCGGAACACGATCGAAGGTTGTCCGAACTCCTTGAAGATCGCCTCCGCACGGGAATGTTCTGCCGCTACGTGCTGGATCCGAACGCGCCCATTGACTGGCGGTTCTCCAACGACGACCTCAGTCCCGTGCGGGCGCCTGCCAGGCCCGAGATCGGTTTCATACCGACGGGAGCGCCAGACTTGCTGAGTTCCGTAGAGGAAAAGACCGCGTTCGTGGGACGAGAAGCCGAACGCGAGGCGCTGCGGCGTGTTCTCGAGCAGGTGCGAAGCGGTTCCGGAAGAGTGGTGATGATCGCCGGGGCGCCGGGCGTAGGCAAGACCCGAATTGCAGCGGAGTTCGCGCGAGAGGCGGCGCAGCAAGAGGCCCTGGTATTCGCGGGCGCCTGTTACGATCGAGACGACGCGGTGCCCTTCGTTCCGTTCGTGGAGATCTTCGAGGCGGCGCTGGCGCATTCCGATCCGCAAGCTTTTCGCGACGCCCTGGGTGACGAAGCATCGGAGATCGCGCGCCTGATACCGCAGCTCACGCGTACTTTTCCGGATGTCGGTACGCCAACGGAACTACCGCCGGAGCAGACCCGGCGTGCGCTGCTAGGCGCGGTTGCCCGGGTGGTCGGCCGAATCAGCGGAGGGCGGGCGCTGGTGCTGCTGCTCGACGATCTTCACTGGGCCGACGAAGGCACGCTTTCGATGCTGACTCATCTCGCGCGGACGGCAGCCCAAATTCCATTGATGATGATCGGCACGTATCGAGACACCGAGCTCGATCTCGGCGGACCACTTGCAAGGACGCTCGATGAACTGGCACGCATGCGCAGGTTGACCCAGATTGGTTTGGGTGGCTTACCTGAGCCGGCCGTCGCCGCAATGATCCAGGCCCTTAGTGGTCGTGAGGCTCCCGCAAGTCTGGTCGGACTCATCGCTTCCAATACCGAGGGGAACCCATTCTTCGTCGAAGAACTGGTTCGGCATCTCATCGAGCGGGGAAAGCTGCTCGATTCGAGAGGTGATTTTCGTGACGACCTGACGATTAACTACCTTGACGTGCCACAAAGCGTGCTCATGGTCATCGGCAGGCGCCTGGCGCGACTCACGAGTGAAGCTCTGAGGATTCTTTCGACCGCAGCGGTGATCGGCCGATCGTTCACGTTCCAGCTCTTATCCAGTGCCGCCAAGGCAGACCCGGATTCCCTTATCGACGGAATCGAAGAGGCTGAAAGCGCCGGCTTGATCTCCTCTACCTTCGAGTACCCGGAGGCTCGATTCAGGTTTCCGCATGAGTTGATTCGACAGACGGTGATTTCGCGGATTTCCGCCGCCAGGCGCCAACGTCTTCACCTCGACGTTGCCGAGGCTATGGAGTCCCTGAATCCGGACGCCCTTGAAGATGTCGCACACGAGTTGGCTTATCACCTTCAGCATGCGGGTGGTTACGCGGACGCCGGCAAGACCATCAGATATCTGTCGATGGCTGCGAAGCGCGCTCGCCTGCAAGGCGCCCTGACGGAAGCCGGCGAGCTCTATCGCAATGCACTGGAAGCACTGAAAAGGATTCCCGAAACCCCGGAGAGGGATCGAAAAGAACTAGGTTTGCAACTGAGAATTGGCGCGGTTTTGATGGCTACGCGCGGCTACACCTATTCAGAGACCGCGGCTGCGTACCGAAGAGCAACCACGTTGGGAGAACGACTGGGTGATCCAGTTCAGGTCGTTCTTGCTCTGACCGGACTGGCATCGCAGCCGCTCCTGAGGGGAGAGCTCGATACCACCCAGGCTTTGGCCGATCAAATCCTCGAAGTAAGCAAGCGCGACAGCAAGTCGAGAACAAAGGTGTGGGGTTGTTACATCCAGGGAGTCGTGAAGTACCACCGCGGACATCTAAAAGAGGCCTGGGATCACCTGGAGCGGGCGCTCGCGGAGTACAAGGAGGAAGAACATAGCTGGAACCCGCAGGATCCGGGCAGCGAGACCCTGGAATACATGGCCTTGACGGCCTGGCACATGGGCATGGCAGACACGGCAAGCGCAAGGATTCGCGATGCAATCATCCTGAATCGAAGGTTTCAGAAGCCTTACGCCAGCGCCCACTGTAACTTCTACGCGGCTTACTTACACGCCCTGCTGCGCGATCCAGCGGCTGCCCAAGGGTACGCCGAACAAGCCATCAAACTTGGCTCAGAGCATTCGATTCCGCTGTATCTCGAGACAGGTCGAATTGTGTATGGCTGGGCGATAGCACAGCAGGGGCGTCCTGCCGAGGGAGCGGCATGTGCGCGTGCAGCAGTTGAGGCTTTCAGGGCGGCCGGCAATCGACTCGCCCTGGGTTCGTTTTTGGGCTTTCTGGCAGAGGCGCTGTTCAGCGCGGGGGAATTCGACGAGGCGGTGGCGGCGGTCGAAGAAGGACTCCGCCTCGACCATCCGGAGCCAACGGAAATCCCGTACTTGTGGTGGTTACGCGGCAAGTTCCTTCTGGAAGGAACCCGTCGCGCGGACGCCGGAGGCAACCAACCGGGGGGCGCGCGCGAAGACGCGGAAGCCAGTTTTCGAGAAGCGCTTTCAGGCGCAGTGAAGATTGGAGCACACTCATACGCGATTCGTTCCGCGACGAGTCTCAGTGAATTGCTTGCCTCAAGCGGGCGTCGCGGGGAAGCTCGCGCAACGCTCCAACCACTAGTCAATACAGTTACGCAGGGCGAGCATACGCCGGAGACGAGGGACGCGCGCAAGCTCCTTGGAGAGTTGATGGAAGGATAGCATCGTATCGAACGGCTCCAGGGCGCCTGAGACGCAAATAGTTTGCGGACAAAACGGGGGGAACATGGCACGTCACAACCAAATGCGCCTTGTCTTTCACGGCGGCCTTTTCATGGTGATCTCGATGGTAGCGGCGGGGATACCCGGATTTGTCGCCGCTACCCATCACCTTATAAACGATCCCATTCGACAATTTTTCCGACAATCGCATTCGATCTTCATGGCGACCGGAATATGGATGATCGCGACTGCTCCGGTGCTGTCGTGGTTGGGGCTAACCGCACGAGGCATAGCATCACTAGTCTGGTCTCTCGTCATCAGCGGCTACACGTTTCTCGTGGCATTGATAGTTCTGTTTATCGGCTTCCAGCTACACGCTCCGAGTGCAAACGAGGAGCAATGGAAGACGCTGATGGCCATGCCAGGTCATCTCGGCTGGATCTATGTCTGGCTGGTCGCTCTAAGCGGCTCAGCATCCCTGGTCGCGGGCGCACTTATAGTGCGGGGGGCCTACAAAGCCGCGCAGAAGCCTCTTTCTGACTTCGTTCACTGATAACACGAGGGCTTCGCTCCCATGTTTAGTCCTTCGTCCCGGGTTTCTTCGCTTCTTCCCTTTGTCGGGCGACGCGGCAAATTCATACCACAAGGCTCGATGCTCGTTCTGGCGGACATCAAGCCAGACGAGCACGATGCTCTGCAGCGCGAGCTGGAACAAATCGGTATTGAGCTCCAAAGCCGCAGCGACGCACTGTTTCATCGCTCCGCGACTACACACTACGCCGCGTGGATGATTCTTCCCGGCGCCAGGGATGCGCATGACGCCAGTAGTGCTCCAGACAGACTGTTGTTGGAAACAAACTACGACGGGCAGCTTGAAGAGCACCTGAGTGACCTCGTCACGCAATGCGGATCTGCCATCGACCGGGTCTATGCTCACTGCCAGGACTATCCCGCCCAGGGGTCTCGCGACCCGAAGGTAGTCGAGGCGTTTTTTCGCGCACGACACCAGGACACTTCGAAAATGCCTACCGCGCACTACGTTGGGCTTCCGGGGCGAAGCGTACCGGATATTCGCAACGCGATTGCGGTTTACGAAGAGGCGAAGGATTTCCTGGATCGATTCGACCACGCTTCCGACGTCGACAGCATCGAGCGCGCTCTCGTCGCACACTTCAGAAACAGCCCGGCGTCGGCTCCAAAACGTTTCGCCATCACGCAAGCGGGACTCCGGCATCTGCTGGTTTACAACCTGATACTCGGCTTCCCGCTCATGATCATTTACGTGCTGCTGAACTGGGCGCCCCTATGTTTGCTCGCCAGATACTTTGAAGGGAAAGAGGCGCGTAACGATCGCAGGCACCCGCCCTGGGACCCGACCGCGCATGCCGAAATATATTCTCATCTGGATCTTGCCGCACAGAATCATCTCTGCACTGTTGCGACGGTGAAGCCCGGCTGGTTCAGGATGCTGGTGGCAAAACGCGCACTGGCGTTGGGCAGAATACTGGCGAGCAAGTTTTTCATTCTCGGCCGGCTGGATCAGATGAATACGGTTCATTTCGCCCGATGGATCCTGATAGGGCGTGAGCTTCTGTTCGTTGGCAATTACGATGGTAGTTGGTCAGGTTATTTGGGCGACTTTTCAGACCAGGCGTGGGGAGTAAACCTGATCTGGAGCAACACGATTGGCTTTCCGCCGACCAGATTTCTTACGCGTGGCGGAGCGCAGAACCTGGACGCGTTTGAGACCCAGGCATTGACGCACTACGCGCCGGCACCGGTCTTCTACTCCGCTTATCCCGGGTATCCGCAGGCGAATATCGTGCGGATTCTGGAGTTTCGGGATGCGCTGGCAAAGAAATTGGGCATTTAGCGCGAATGGGAGTCGAGGATTCGATGTCAAGACACGTAGATCGGCACGACATCCAGGGAATCATCGCGAGCGGATACGATCATCTGAACTGCGCCCGCTTTATACTTTTGCGAATAGAAAAGCCTGAGACAGCCAAGCGCTGGCTCACCGGCATAGCCCGCCTGGTCACCTGCGCCGAGCATCCCGGAGGTAACAAACCGAGAAACTGCCTGAATCTGGCGGTCACATGGAAAGGACTTTGCGCCTTAGGTGTAGGACAAATGCTCGGCGACATCTCGCACGAATTCGTTGCGGGCATGAACCGAAGCGAGGCACGTTCGATTTTGGGCGATTCCGGGGAGAGCAGCGCGGAGAGGTGGGAGTTCGGGGGCGATACCGGAGATAGTCAAGCGATCCATCTGCTGGTTTTGCTTTATGGCGAGACGTTGCCGGACCTCGAGTCGCTGCATAGGACAGTTTGTGACACGGCTGACTTCGCCGAAGGCCTGAGTGTAGTCAAATCACAAGACTCCAACCGCGCCCCGGGCGACCTGACGGAACCTTTTGGTTTTCGCGACGGCATTTCGCAACCCCCCGTCCGTGGGCTGGGAGGGCGACGTCAGGCGACGGAACCTCTCATCAATACGGGTGAGTTCGTTTTGGGCTACGAGAACGAGCTGGGCTACCGCACTCCGATCCCGAGCATAGACAGTTGGGCGGACCCGACGGGACTTCTGCCCGATCATCCGGACTATGCGGGACGACGACGCGGATTTGGTCTGAACGGAACCTACCTGGTGTTTCGCAAACTGGTTCAGAAGGTCGATGAATTCCGGGCGTACATCGAAAATCAATCAAGAAAAGCAGGAACAGTTGATCCGAGAAGACGCGAACTATTGGCCGCAAAAATGATGGGACGGTGGAGGAGTGGCGCGCCGTTGGTGCTCTCACCCGAGGTCCCCGGCTCAGAACCGCGCAATGATTTCCTGTTCATGCCAACTGACCCTGATGGCCTGGCGTGCCCGATCGGGTCTCACATCCGGCGCGCCAACCCTCGCGATTCGCTGGACATGTCACCGGCGAGTTCACTCCAGGCATCGAGACGCCATCGCATCATTCGCCGGGGGCGGAAGTTTTCGGAGCCATCCGCAAATTCGAGCGCCCAGAATCCGAAGTACGATCAGGGTCTCTATTTCATCGCGCTCAATGCTGACCTGCGCCGTCAATTCGAGTTTGTCCAACAGTCGTGGCTGAATAATCCGTCCTTCAATGGAATAGACAATGACAAGGATCCGATTGTCGGCGACAACGAAAGCGACCGAGGCAGTTTCACGATTCAGTCGCGTCCAATCAACGAACGACTCAGCGGTCTTCCGCGGTTCGTGACAGTCAGGGGCGGAGGATATTTTTTTCTTCCCGGCATCAGAGCGATCGGATTCCTGGCCCGCTGCCAGTCGGAAATCAAGGGATGATACGACACCATCGCCTAACCCGGATGGCTGGTGATTAAGTCTCACAAAGGAGAGCGTCGTGTCTGACGAGATCGTGAGTCAAAGTCTGGCGAGCATCTCTACGTTCATGGCTGCGGCAGGCGCCCTGGGAACTGGATCGTTCGGCCTGATAGATGCGAGCAAGGCGATCTGCGGCGGAATGTCCAATCCGGGCTTCGGGTTCGTCAGAGACGAGGTTCAAGAGATCATCGGCAAAGAAGGCGGCGCGGGCGGCGGTCTGTCCAACGCCAAAATCATGGCGACGCTCAGAGCGAACTGGTTGAATGGCGTCGCGAAAGCCGATCAAAAGGCGGCCGCCAAATCCCTGATCCGCATGTGCATCACCGACGACAGAATACCTCAACTCGCCCGCGCCACCGGGATCAGGGAGGATGCGTTGCGCGAGGTTTCCACGCTCATAAGCAATGGCGACCCGCTTACCCAAAAACACATCAGCTTGATCGGGCGTTTTGACGCGATAGTTAGCTCGAGGCTCGACCTGGGATACGAGCGAGCCGATCAGTTCTATCGCAATTGGGCAAAATTGGCAGCGACGCTGGTTGCGATGGTCCTTGCCGCAGTTGGTGGCGGCATACTTTATTCCAACGCGAATCCCTCGCTTCCGATCTCGGGTTACTTCGGCTCGAGCAGGTTTTTGTTGTCGCTCCTGGTCGGGCTGATCTCGACTCCCCTGGCGCCGGTGGCCAAGGATTTGTCTACCGCCCTGTCGAATGCCGTAGCGGCGGTGAACGCCGCAAGGAGATAGGAGCGTTGAGCTACTATCTCAATTTTCGCGCCAACGCCGTTGGCGGCCCGGTGATCGATCCTTACCTACTCCAGGGCGATGGCACCGCGAATCCGCCATTGCTTCGATCGGTAGACTGGAGCGCGCTCGATGCGATTGTAAGTGGGAAAAACGTGCTTTTTGGGGTGCATGGATTCAACGTGTCGTATGAACAAGGCGCCTGTTCGCTGGGGCGGCTTGAGCCCCATCTTGGCATGGGCCCATCGGAGGTGTTTTTTGGCGTGCTCTGGCCAGGCGACTTCTGGATCCCGGTGATCAATTATCCGTTCGAGGGAGATGTTGCGATCGACTGCGGAAGACGTCTGGCGATCTTCTGCAGGCGATGGCTCTCGAAAGCACAGAGCATCTCGTTTCTCTCCCATAGCCTGGGCGCCCGGCTTGTTCTCGAAGCGGTAGAGAACCTGGAGAGAAAGACTCGTTCCATATGTTTGACCGCCGCGGCAGTGAACCGTGACTGTCTTTCGACGGAATACGCAACCGCAACCGCCAACTCTTCGGCCGTGTCAATTCTGGCATCGCACAACGACTTGCCCTTAAGAATCGCCTTCCCCGTGGCTGACGCGATGTCGGACGTCTTCCACTATGACCATTCCCCGTTTCAGCCGGCGCTGGGTTATGGAGGGCCGCCATCGCCGGCGCTTCCTCCTATCATTCCGCCCTGGCAGATCCCGGACGCAGCCGACTACGGGCACCATGACTATTTACCTCCCGGCGATTCGACTCAGAACGATCCAGAATCCGAGGGGCAAAAATGGCTCCTGCCGGCGGGTTTCATGGCGCGGGCATTTCATGGCCAAACCCAGAGTTGGCCCTGACTGGACGCCTACAAGCCTATTTTCGAGATTTAGTTAAGATACCTGGCTAATTGATTTGTGTATGAACGACCTCGAGCCGCAGACGCGGTCGGCCGGGCCTCTGCGTCCGCAGGAGTGGCTATCACCCGGACGGCGGGACATCGCCCGCATCACGCAAACGCGTTGCTCACCAGAGAGTGCGGCGATGAAACCGAATCAGTTCGCGTGATGGCATCGCTTGCGGACTTCCCGGCCTTAACGAAGGTGGTGGCAGGTTTTTTGCGGAGTCCAATGCTGTAGGGGCCACCTCTTGACCGTGGGGCTGCCCAAGGGGACCGCGGAGCATTTGCTCCGCGATCCACCTTGAGCCGGGGGAGAAACTGGTGCTCCAACTCATCGCTATTTTGCACTTGAATTCTCATCGTTAGCTTCCGATCCCGTCTTTGCTCTCAGGAGTCGCCTTGGGCTTTGACGTTTTCACCGCACGAACCCGAATTGATTGACCTCTTCGCTGAGCAGCCATGAGACCCTCGCCGCGAAATGATTAAGGTGCTCGCGGCCTGTGCGGTCAGCTAATCGTTGAATGACGAATCGAACAATACGCACTACTACGTAGTGTGATTCGGGCAGCGCTGATACGCGGATACGCGTATGGCGGGTCAGAACGAGAGGGGTGACTCTTTCGGCACCCACCCTTATCGAGGAGACACCAAGATGAACCAGATGATTACGCTGGTCAGCGAGACACTTGGACCAGCCGACATGCTTACGATCGGCTTTGACTTGAAGGAAAAGAAGCTGATCAAGGACGCCCGCATTGCGGAGGCGGGCCCGGAATTGGTCCTGATAGATACCGACGACTTCGCGACGCCGGAGTACATGGCCTACGCGGGCCTTCTGAAGCTGCTGCTGGACTCGATGGGAATTGGCGCTATCGAAGACCGATTGTCACGATAAGCAACACGGAGGCAAACATGGCAACGATGATTTTGACAGTGATTGGTGGGCGAGAGCAGGATTTGGTCTTGGCCGGTATTGCGGCGGCGGGGTTATGCGGCGCAGGGCTGACGCTGCCTTTTCCGGGCGGTCTGCCCTCAAGGCCCTCGATCGCAAACCGGGGATCCATCGAGGTCCAGTGCGACGTCGTCAAGGGACCCCTTGTTCGGCAGGGGTTCCTGCACGCCGGATTCGATACGATTGAGAAAGCGGCTGTCCCCAACATACCTGTGCCCGCGAACGTTGTGTCCGTGACGTCCAAGCCGAAGGATCAGCGGGTTTTGCAAATGGCTGACCCTGCAGCCGATGCACTATGCGGAGCAGGGTTAACCATCGCATACCCCGATGGCCGGTCGTATACAGGCGATCTATCGAATGATGCGGTCATCCAGGTGCAGTGCGACCAGTCCAGTTCGGCAGCGGTTCTCAGAGGCTTCGAGTTGGTGTGGATCGCCCTGGGCAGCGGTCCCGCGGACTAAAAGTAACCGTTTCGTTTCCTCCGGCGTGCAAGCGCAGAAGCTATATTCACAGCGCGGCAGGGCGAAAGCGGCTCAATTTATCCCAAGGCTTCAGATTTGGTGACTATACATAAAAATACCCGCCTGCTGGAGCAACCTTCGCCGTCTTGAGGCTCGATAAACTAACAGTGCCCAGCGATGACCATGAGCGGATGCGAGTTTTTGTTGACATAGCGTGATCCGCGGGTGTAGCGCTCATAAGAGAACCCAATCGATTTTGCGGGCAGAGGCCCCGATGTACAGCGATTCGATTGCTCTTCGGAGTTTGCAGATATAGTTCGCATACGATCACTCCGCGGGAGGTTACGCACCCGGAGTGCTTGAACTTTCGTCGCTCCAGGCGTTCTTGAAAGGAGTGCAGCGATGCAAACTGCTAGTTGTTGTCCGATCAAACTCTATCTCGCTTCCCTGGCTGTCCTCTGCTTGGTGTTGATAGCGGCATTACCCGCGACCGCGGAGGTCAAACCCGGAGACTTCATCACTCCCAACAATGCCTACAAGGTGAAGGATCTGCTTTCGCCCGGGGAGTACTGGCGGGTCGTGAACGGAATGTCGATGAAGATCATTCCCACCGGACAAATCGACTGGCCGCCTCCATACAAGGAAGCCACGGAAAAATATTCCGCGCAGGTGCGGCTGGCACCGAACCGGATGTCGATGGTCGGGTACGTGGCGGGGCAGCCATTCCCGCTTATCGATCCCAACGACCCGGACGCGGCGGTCAAGATCATGTGGAACATGGACTTCCGCCCGATGTGGACCGATGACTTCGACGCGCGGTACTTCGGCTGCGTCGAGGTCTACGAGAAGCTCGGCAATCCTTACAACGAAATCGACTACCAGCTTATCGGGCATTACGGCGCGTACAACGAGGTCGGGCGCACGGAAGTCGAGCCGATGCCGACTGACCCCGATTACAAGATCAGCAACATCATGTTTAGATGGCGCGCCTTCCCGTGGCTGTCGCCTGCGCAATTGCGCGGCGCAGGGATTATCGGCTACCGCTACGGCGATCCTCATCGGGGCGACGATTCGTGGAGCTACAATCCCGCTGCGCGCCGCGTGCGCCGGCTGGATGAAGCAATCCGCGGCGATGCGACCGGCACCCTTCAGTTCAACCAGGACGACGCCGAGGGCTACAATCCGAAGATCGAGGACTACACCTATAAATTCCTTGGTGAGAAGAACATGCTTGGCGCGCTTCACGTGGCACAAGACCCGGGCAATGTTTGCCCGACGGACGGAGGAGGCAGCGTGTGCCCCGCGGAATGGGAGATGCGACGGGTTTACGTCATCGAAACGAGGGCAAACCCCAGGATCAACGGCAACGACTTGTATTCGAGGCACGTCGTCTACATCGATGCTGAAGCAGACGTGGTGCTCTCCCATGATATGTACGATCGCCAGGGCGAGCTGATGGTGAACTTCACGAACTGGCTGACCTATCGCGATCGGCCGGTGCCGGATGCGAAGATCGCGATCTATCCATTCAAGCGCCTGTTCCAGGTCAATGGCACCAGCACCAACGTCCAGACGGGGCTCTCGAGTTTCTGCGACCTGCCGACGCCCAACGCGCCCGAGCGCGAATGCTGGTATATCAATATGGGTTCGGTGCAGAAGGCCGATTTCACGACCCAGTCGATGGTGGAAAATTCCGGCGGCCGCTAGGCGCACCGTACCAGCTAGTAAAAAACGGGCCGCTCGCACTCGTGAGCGGCCCGTTTCATTTTTCGCGCGCAGCCCATCTCGGGATGCGAGTGGAAAATTCCGGCAAAACAAAGTAAGCAGCCAGAAGGAGATGGATGATGGCGAAGAAGACAATCGCCGATGCCTTCGGCGGCAAGGTCACCACTTTGGAGGAACAGCGCGCGATCTGGGCCGACGCGCTCCATGAAGACGCGATCTGGGAAGGGCCCACGTTCGAGATCCCGGTGGCGATGATCGGGTACGAGGCGGTCAGCCGTTTCATGGAATTTCTGCTGAGCGTGGTTCCGCGCTTCAGCACGACACCCGTGGCCGTATATCCCACGGCAGATCCGGAGATGATCATCCTGGAAGCATCAGGCGGCGGTGAAACCGTCGATGGCGGCCGCTACACGCAGCGATACTTCACGATGGTCACCAGCAAGAACGGGCAAGCGTTCCGGATGCGCGAGTACGTCAACCCGTTCCAAACCTACAAGGCCTTCGGGAAGGAGAAATGGGAACGGGTGATCGGCGAGATCACGGCGAAGTACAACAAGCCGTGGCCGGCATCGCAGAAGCCTGACCCGATCGTGCTGCCGCCGCTGAAGTAGGTCTGTGCAGCCTAGACGTAGAGCAGGATCACATCGGCGGCAATCCACAGCATCACGGTCAATAGCAGCGGGCGGTCGCGCAGAAGGAGACGGGCGGGGTCGCCGCCTTCGTTGCGCGCATCGACCAGGTACAGGTAGCGGAGGATACCGAACGCGACGAAAGGCACCGTCAGGTACAGGTGCGGAGTACCGAGCTTCGCCTCGACTTCCGGCGATGCGGTGTAAATCATGTAGCTGATGAGCGTCGCGCCGGCGACGATCGCGAGCATCTGGTCGAGCAGTCGGATGCTGTATTGCCCGAGCACCGCGCGATGCGCGGTCGCGCCCTCGCCCATCGCGACCAGCTCGTGCCGGCGCCGGGCGAGCACCAGCAGCATCGCGAGCATGAAGGTGATGAAGGCGAGCCACGGCGACACTTCCGCATCGATCGCGACTCCGCCTGCAAATGCGCGCAGCACGAAGCCCGCAGCGACCGCGATCACATCGAGAATCACGTAGTGCTTCGCCCATAGCGAGTATCCGAACTGGAGCGCGACGTAGAGCGCGGCGATCGCGAGGAATGGAAGGCCGAGCGCTATGCCCAGGCAGCTCGCGACTCCGCCGAGCACAAGTGCAAAGCGGACAGCCTGCGGGACAGTGAGATCGCCGCACGCCATCGGGCGATCGCACTTTTCGGGATTGAGGCGATCGACTTCCAGGTCCGCAATGTCGTTGAGCACGTATGCGAAGCTCGACCACGCGCAGAACGCGAGGAAGGCAACGCCCGCGAGCATTACCTCGTGCGGGTTAAAGAGCTGGTGGCTGAAAACAAGCGGGGCGAGGACCAAACCGTTTTTGACCCATTGCCATGGGCGCGCGAGCACGAGCATCGCGTTGGCGGCGCTGCGTTTTGTGGCGCATCCGGGCAACACCGGGTCGACTGCGGGGGAACTCACTGCGCTGAAAGTCACTGCCATAGGTACGTGCTCACCTTGCGGAGCGTGGTGTTCTTATGAAGAGCGGGAATTCGCACGTATCGCTGACGAGGATGATACTGCAGCGGCACTCGATCACTTGTGGCATGGGATTCCTCGGCTCCGGCAGCCTGCGCTCGGAATGACGTTAGTTGGGAGTGCGACTGGAAGTTGCAGCGCCATCTCATTCAAAAGATCCCGCGTTGTGGCGTGAAGGTAGCGGTCTGACCGATAGCGGGAGGAGTCCAGGGGACGTACGCGCCGTCATGCCAGCTCATCCAGCGCAGCGTCGGATTCTCGAGCGGTACCGGGAATTCGTAGAGCACCTGTTCGGGGTCGCCGTGAGAATCGAGGGACTGGACCGTGACCGAGAAGCCCGGCAGATCGAAATGCTGCCCTACCGCAAAGCGTTCATTCGGACTGCGGATGAAACGGCTGAACGCAGTGGGAAAAAAGCCACCCGGAAAACGGAACTGGAGAGCACGCGGCCCGACGCGCTTGACCTCCAGTGTGCCGCCGGATGAGAGGGCGCGGAAGTGCCGCGGCATCGGTGAATGATCCAGTACGTGGAAGGCCCAAATCGTTCCGACCAGGTAGATGTGGTCGGGTGGATTGACCAGCACCAGGTCCTGCGATGCAAGTTGCGGATCGCTGGGAACGCTCGCCATCGCGCGGTTCAAGCGCGCATCGACGGTCGCCTGGTAGTCAAGCCGGGCGAGCCCGATTAGCGGAGCGGCGACGACGTGGATTAGAAGGAGCAGCGAAGTCACGACCCACGCGAATCCCTTCCATAGTCGGGGTGCCACGAACGAGCCTGCGAAGAGGGCCTGGGCCATTTGCGCTAGCAGCGCCATCGAGCCCAGGCCGACGAAACCCAGCAAACGATTCTCGGGACCGACCGCGCCAATGGGTACGAGAGAAAGCAGCACGCCAAGCCCCCAGAAGCGCGCCACGCGATCGCGGAGGACGAGTGGTAGGAACAGAAGCAGCACGATCGCGGCGATCGCGAAGCTGAAGATGCTCATGTGGAAGTAGGCCGGGGAGCCGGGCGCCGGCCCCATGCTCATCTCGGCCGGGAGCGGCGACCACTGCCCCATCATCAGGAATGCCGCGCGCTGGAAAAACGTCGCCGCGAACCCGAAGGGATCGCGGCCCGGGTCGGTATAAAAGCCGGAGCCATGCGAACCGAAATTGCCCAGCTTGTAGATCAACGCCCACACCGCCAGGACCGCGCCGTGAGGCATCAGTCGCATCAGCCTCGTGCGAATGCCGCCCTCATCGACCACCAGGGCATAGGAGAACAGGTAGGCTATCGTGCCGAGTCCCATCTCGCCGGCGGACAGCGCGAGCGCGAGCATCAATGCGCTGAGCCATCGAGTGGCGGCGCGACCATGCTTGCGCCATCGGACGAGCAGCAGCACGCTGAGGAATCCAAAGCAGCACGCGACCAGGGCATTGCGGTTGGCGAGGTACGAGGCCGGCACCGCGTGCGCGCCATCGATCGCGTACATCAGGGCTGCCAGGCCGGCGACCCACGTCGCGCCCATCACCGCGCGATATAGAAGAGCGGCCACCAACACCGCGGCTGCCAGCCAAAGCAGGCTGTGCAGATGCATCAGGGCGGGATAGTTCGGCCACAGGAGATAGTCGAGCATCATCGTGAGGACGCTCGTGTAGCGCAGAAAGGCCTGGTGCAGGTCCAGCGACCCCCACCACGGCATCGTGCCGAAATCCATCTGCGCCAGGTTGTGCGCGCGACCGACGTACTGGATGAAGGTGTCGATCGGCCTGGTATCGCCGAGGCCGAGCAGCGTGACGCGCTGGAAGCAATCGTCCATTTCCCAGCCGGCGGTGAGCGCCGGCAACATCCCGACGATGGCGAGGACGGCGGCGACAATCGGCATACGGCGGCCGGCCAGGGCGGTGCGAATGCCTGCTGCAATGCGCCGGGGGAAGGAAAGCATGGATCGCGGGGCCTCGGCGGCAGGGGTTGGTTCGAATGGTGGGGCTGTCGACTTTTCCATAATCGTAAAGTAGACTAAATATATATGGTCGACTTAAGTCAATGCAGCGAGATTGCTGCGCCGCCGCCTACCCGTCGAAGCCAATCGGTTTTTTTGGTCTCCGTCCTGTTCCGGGTCGCGCGGGCCGAGGTTCCCTTGGCGAGACACGGCGTGTAATTGATCGAACGATGGGCTTGCGCGAGGAAAAAAAGGCCGAGCAGCGGCGCGCGATTCTGAATACGGCGGCGGCGCTATTTCGAAATAAGGGCTACGAAGAGACGCGCGTCCGCGACATCGTGGAGCGGCTGCGTATCAGCGAGGTCACCTTCTTCAATTATTTCTCCACCAAGGATGCGCTCATCACTGCGTTTGCGGTTGAGATGCTCGAGTACTCGATCGCGTCGGTGCAGCGCGAGCTCGAACGGCACGAGGTCAGCGTACCCGATCGCTTTCGGGCGCTGATGCGCCAGTGGGCGCGATCGTGGGACGAGGACCCCGTGTTTCACGGGCTGGTCGCAAAGCAATCGAGCTATCTGACTGACGTGAAAGGGCTTCTGCAAGTGAGGTCGCGCGAGCTCTACCGGCAATACGAACGATTGTTTGCGGAGGGCCAGAGACGCGGTGAGATTCGCAAGGATAAAAAGGCGCTGCATCTCGCGGAGATGATGGAAGGGATGATGATCCTAATCGCCGGCAACTGGGTGAGCGGATGGTGGGAAGGCCGACCCGAATCGCTCGAAGAGCGATTCATGAACGCGATGGACGTCTTCCTGGAGGGATGCGCCATGCCAAAAGCGGCGGGATCCAGGGCAGCGAGCGCCCACCGCAAAGCGGCGCGACGATAGGCGTTCATCAAGATCACATCTTTTGGACCCAGCCCCTGCTTTTCCCGCGCTTATGACTTTTCGCGGGGCATCGTGTACAAGGCTGAGTTGAAGCGCAGCAAGTCGTTGTGCACGCTATCCGGAGGGAAAGGACAAGCTTATGGGCAAGCTCGACGGGAAAGTTGCGGCCATCACGGGCGCGGGCGGTGGAATCGGGCGCGCGCTCGCCAAAGCGATGGCTGCGCAGGGAGCGTCTGTCGTGGCCAACGACCTCGGGACGACGCTGGCTGGAGATCGAGCGCCGACATCGCCCGCCAATGACGTGGTCGCCGAGATCAAAGCCGCCGGCGGGAAGGCCGTGGCCAACCTGATGGACATCTCGACGATGGAGGGCGGCAAGGGGCTGGTCGATCAGGCGGTGAAGGAATTCGGGCAACTCGACATCCTGGTGAACCTCGCCGGTGTCATCCGCGATCGCATGATCTTCAACATGGAAGAGGAAGACTGGGATCGGGTACTGGACAGCCATCTCAAGGGCACCTTTTGCACGAGCCGCTTCGCGTCCGCGCACATGCGCGAGCGCCGCTACGGCCGGATCATCAATTTTTCCTCCAACGCCGCGCTCGGCAGTCCCGGTCAGCCCAGTTATGCCGCAGCCAAGTCAGGAATCCTGGGGCTGACCTTCAGCACCGCCCAAGGTCTGCGCCGTTATGGGATCACCTGCAATGCAATCTTTCCCGTCGCGGCCACGCGCATGACCGATACCATTCACCAGGTGGAGGCGCGAATTACGCCCAGTGCGGAAGCGCAGGGGACACGATTCGATCCCGCCAATGTCGCGCCGATCGTTATTTTCCTGGCCAGCGACGATGCGGCTGAGATTACAGGCCAAGTGTTCGGATCGTCGGGCTACAGCGTGACTCGCTACAAGCACATGGGCCCGGATGGCACCTTACACAATAAAGGGCCTTGGGAGCTGGACGACTTTTTTGAAGCGATGAAGCGAACGCTGGCCCGAAATCTGCACAAGCCGCGGATGATGTAGCCGGGACTGTTTTGGCGATATCAATGATTAAAGGGAGAGAAGGATGAAGACTTCGGCGAATATCGAGGCGGTCCGTAAGCTGTGCGAACGCTGGGCGTGGCTGTCAGAAAAGGAATTCGCAGAACTGCTGGCGCACGACTGCAACTATTACGACGTGGCCTTTCCCGATGCGAAAGCGGTCGGGCCGCAGGCGGCGCACGCCAAACTCAGTCGGATGCAAAAGGATTGGGACATTGGGCTTGAGGTCACCTCTATCGTGGGCGACGCGGACACCGTCATGGCGGAGCGAGTCGAGCACTTCAAGAACAAGAGCAACGCCGTCGAGCCATTCGATCTGCCGGTGGTCGGAGTGTTTGAGATGGCCGATGGCAAGATCAAGGCGTGGCGAGACTACTGGGACAAGTCCGCAGCTGAACCGCTCTTGAGATTCATCGCGATGAGTCGCGGATCAAAGGCCACCTGACCCGCCCTCGTACATTGGGCGTCGATTTGGTGGAGGCGGGGGGAATTGAACCCCCGTCCGAAGATACTCCGGCGATGGCCACTACACGCTTAGTCCATGGTTTGGAGCTCGCCCCGGCATCGCCCATGGACAGGCTATGCCGGAGCCAGCCGATTGAAGTTTCGGGCGACGATCCAATCGGTGAACTATCGCTACCCTAGCCCACTAAATGACGTCCCGGCCCGCTGCCATGGGCGAACAGCGGCGGAACGCTAGCGGCCCTTAGGCCGCCAGAGCGTAACCGTTATTGTCTGCGGGTAAATTTCGCAGTGCGCCTGTTTAACGGGTCAGCGCCACCCGGCGTGCGACCACGGCCTTCATGTCTCCGTCGAACCCGGTTCGCCCCCACGATACGTGTGAGTCAGATGCCGGAAAAATCGGCGAGAACGGTTACATATCAAATGTAAGGCCGACGGGCATGCGGGGCAAGTGAGGAGGAGGTTTTAACCACAAAGGGGCCAAGACACGAAGGGAAACGCAGGCTGAAGCCTGCCCTACTTTTGGAAATGGAAGCCCTTAATTGGCGGGACGGGCGACGATAAGCTGCATCGACGATGGCGCGGGAGAATGGAAGGCAGGCCGACACCGAGTTGGTGGCGGAGAACCGCAAGGCGCGGCACGACTTCTTTATAGAGGAGACGTACGAGGCCGGGATCGCCCTGGTCGGCACGGAAGTGAAGGCGCTGCGCGCGCATAAGGTTAACCTGCGCGACAGCTACGCGCGCGTGAAAGACCACGAGATTTTCCTGCACGGAATCCATATCGGCGCATACGCCCCTGCCGGGCAGTTCACGCACAAGGAAACCCGACCGAGGAAGCTGCTGCTCCATCGCCGCGAGATCGATCGCCTATGGGGCCGCGTGCGCGAGCGTGGGTATTCGATCGTGCCGCTGCAGATCTATTTCAAGGACGGGCGGGCCAAGGTCGAGATCGCACTGGCCAAAGGCAAGCAGCTGCACGACAAGCGCGAGGCGATCGCGCGCAAGAGCATGCGGCGGGAGATCGAGCGCGCACTCAAAGGGAGAAACCGGTAGTCCGGGTGCTTCGCGCGAGAGGAACCGGTACCGGCTCAGCGCGCCAAGCGCGCCGAGCTGTCCGAGATCCTTCGACTTCGCTCGCGTTACGAGCTTCGCTCAGGATGACATTGGCGCACTCAAAGGCCGAAGCCGGTAGCTTCGATTCCTTCGCGCGCCGCGAGGCTGCGCAATGAAATTGCGAGCGCGCGCATCTTTGCAATGCTCCGCTGAAGCGCCGACGGTGATGCGCCCGGCCGCGACATGACCGCGTCGATCGTCGAATGGAATCCGCGCGGGCGCAGCTTGAACTTTCGCGATGCCGGCAGCGCACCTTTCTCGTTGATGAGCCATTGGCGGTTCAGCGCGTACAGCACCATGGTCATGAATCCCGCCGCATGAAACAGCGATCCCGCGACGTAAGCGATATCGCGGCGCCGGGCGGGTTTGTCCGCGACCGCAAGCTGGAAGGTCGCATCGAAGAGATGACGCGTGACGATCGCGCGCCGCAGCGCCGCCGGGTAGACGACGATCTTCCGCTTGAGATGCCGCAGAACCGAGCGCGGATCGTACAGCGGCACGCAGCAGCTCGTCTCACCCGCATAAATCTGGACATGAAAGCCCATCGGATGCCCGAGCTGGTAAAGGGTAGTGACGCGGCCCGCCCGGCAATCTTCGATTGCGCGCCGCACGGCGACCAGGTCGCGATAGAGAAAATCGACGTGGATGCCATCGACCTGGAGCCATCCTCCGCCGTTAACTCCCGGTCCCCACGCGCCAAATGGCGTGATCAGTCCGGGGGTGTTGCGATCGTCGAGATCGCGCGCGGCGCGCTCGAGATCTGCGATTCGAAACGGACGACGCGAGTCGTAGTAGATGCCGAGATCGATGTCGGAATGACGGTCGGCCGTGCCGCGCGCACGCGATCCGCCAAGTACGATCGCCGAGACGCCGCGCACGCGGGAAGCGCGCGCGACAACCCGGTCGAGGATGCTTTGAATCCCAGGAGTGAACCGCACTCGGCCAAGCTAGCTTACGGCAGAGTGACGGAACAATGCGGTCAGGAGATAACGCGAAGTCCCAGGACGAGCCCTACCACGAACAAGACCACGAAAATTCCGAACAGAACTCGCGCGACGTCCGCGGCGGTTCCGGCAATCCCGCCAAATCCCAATGCTCCCGCAACCAATGCCACAACCAGAAATACAAATGCCCAATACAGCATGATCGCACCTCCCCGGCGTTGGGCCGCACTCCCTGGTATAGAGCAAGACCCGCGCCCGCAAAGAGGCCCGATTACTCGTCGCTTTTGTGGCTGGAAGGAAAGAAGATTATTACAAATTTACCTACTGGCGCGTTTCCCGAGCGGTGCGCCAGCTATCGATACTCTCGCGGTTGAACCGCCAGTCACTTCCAACTCGAAATGCAGGGATCTCCTGCTTCCTGAGAAGGCGATAGATCGTACTCGGATGGACGTGCAGGTACTCCGCAACTTCCATCACCGTCATTACTTTGTCGTCGTCCTTCATCAAACTCCCATCATCTGAATCGCGTCGCACTTCATGTTTCGGTTCCCCCCCCTTGAGCGCGACACCCGAAAATCAAAGGTCCTCCTCTTTAGCTTGTGCTCGAACGAGCCAACGGAAGTTTGGCCGAATCGAGACACGCTTGACTAGTATAAGCCGAGGTTTAGAAGTTATGGCCATATAAAGCCAGTCTAGCTAACTGAAACGTCTCGGTTGAGATATTTGCAGTCTCTAGGCAAATACCCAACTACTGCACCGAAACAATTTTATCAAGTTGCAGACGAAGGTGCCGGCAAAATGTTTCATCGTCTTGATTTTCGCTCGACTCCGCTTGCGCTCCGCCTCGCGAGCGCTTGCGCGCTGCGCTCGCAGACTCGCGCCCCTTCGGCTGGGTGAATCTGATCTTCGCTCGACTCCGCTTACGCTCCGCCTCGCGAGCGCTTGCGCGCTGCGCTCGCAGACTCGCGCCCCTTCGGCTGGGCGAATTGGATCTTCGCTCGACTCCGCCTTCGCTCCGCCTCGCGAAGGCGCGCGCAGAGATTATGCGGGGGGAAAGAAGACGAGAGTGCGGACTTCGATGCTTTCGCGTGCGGGCGCATCGGGCTTGCTACCCGGATCGGAAAACGCGGTGTGCGCGGTGAAGCGGGTGTGCGCGGGATCGGAGTCGTAGCACTTGAGCAGCAGCACTTCGTCGTGCTGCATCTGCGGAAAGTAGAACCATCGATGGTTCGGGTTGTAGGCGATGGAGTAAACCTCGCCGATGCGATCGCGGTAGATAAGATCCTGCTCGATGAAATCGAGCTGCACCATGCTGGCCGCATCGCAAACCGCCAACGGACTCTCCTGCACGGGGCCGCGGATCGGACGCCATACGTTGACGATGGCAAAGCGATTCTTCAGGAGCGCCTCGGCCTCGGCCGGCAACAGGTCGCGCACCCGCTGCGGGCCTGACTTCAACGTGTAATCGTTGTGCGCGGCCTTGATAGGGCCGTACACGCCTTCGACGCCCTGCTCCACCATCGCGCGGTTACGCAGGTTGAAATCGAACACGTGGACCTTCGCCGCGCCGGTAGCTTCCTTCACCAGGCGCTCGACCTCGGGAAAGTAAATCGCGCGAACCTGGTCGGGATCGTAGAAGTCGCGCACCACGCTGTGCTGATGAACGAGCGCGAAACCCTGCTGGTCGAGGGACAGCCGATCCACGATCGCCCGCGCGTCGTAAATCGGCATCGTGTGACTTTGGTAGGTGCCGGTACGAGGCGCGACGCCCTCGGGCGGGCGATACATGTAGGTGGTCGGCTTCTCCGAATCCCGAGCGAGATACTGGACGACAGCGTCAACGTGCCGAAGAGTTTGCATGGCGGTAAGGCTACTCGGGGCTTCCCAGCGTGAGCAGTTGCTTGCCGAAATTCGCGCCGGTGAAGAGGCGAATGATGGTTTTGGGCGCGTTTTCGAGCCCGCGTTGAAGATCGATCTGGTTCTTGATCTTGCCTTCGGCGAGCCACTTGGCGAGTTCCGCGCGCGCTTGCGGATACTGCTGCGCGAAATGGAAGACCAGGAAACCTTCCATCCGCGCGCCGTTGAAAATCAACCGGAAGTAATTGCGCGGCGGATGCGCGGCGACTCCCGCGGCCTCGTTGTAGGTCGAGATCGCGCCGCACAAGACCACGCGCGCGCGGAACGCCAGGCGTTCGAGCACCTGCTCCAGGATGTCGCCGCCGACGTTGTCGAAGTAAACGTCGATACCCTTGGGACAATGCTTGGCGAGCGCCTCGCCGACATTCTCGTTCTTGTAGTCGATCGCGCCGTCGTAGCCGGCTTCCTTGACCAGCCAGTCGCACTTCTGTTTGCCCCCGGCGATTCCGATCACGCGGCATCCTTTGATCTTCGCGATCATGCCGGCGACCGAGCCGGTCGCTCCCGCCGCACCTGAGACCACGAATGTCTCGCCGGCTTTGGGCAATCCGACCGACAGGGTACCGAAGTATGCGGTCAGGCCGGTGATCCCGAGCAAGGAGAGTGCAACCAGCGGATCGGTTCCCTTGGGGAACTTCTCGAGCTGGAAAAGTCCCGCACCGTCCGTGACGGTGTAGTCTTCCCATCCGAAGAGGCCCTGCACGAGGTCGCCCTTCGCGAAGCCCTGCTTCCTGGACTCGACCACCTGGCCGAGCGTGCTGGCGCGCATCACCTGACCGATTGGAATGGCGGGGATGTAGGTGTCCATCGACATCCAGCCGCGCTGCGTGGGATCAAAGGAGAAGGCGAGGTTGCGAACGAGAAGCTCGCCATCCTTGAGCGACGGAACGGTGGTTTCGTTCCATTTGAAGTCGCTTTCCTTGATCAATCCTTGCGGGCGCGCCGCGAGAAGCCATTGCCGGTTTTTCAAGTCTGCCATTGGGACTCCTGAGGGAAGGTTCTGTTTGGGCATTTAGCGGATTGTGTGGTGCCAGACAAGTTGCGAATCGAAACCGCATCCGCCGCGTACGTCATTCCGAGCGAAGCATTCCTATGCGGAGTCGAGGAACCTCAGCGAACAGCCCTCCTGCCCCGAAGAGAGCAGACAAAAATGCCGCTCCGGTATCGGGTGCCACCTCTGAATTCCGCGAGCGTCCTTTGCCGAGCACGATTAACGAAACATCGCGGCACTTTTAGTCTGTTCTGACAGCTGCAAGCGAACCATCTGCTGAGGTCCCTCGGCTCCGCATCGGAATGCTCCGCTCGGGATGACGTTTGGGCATTGGGCGGGAGTGATCGAGGAGTAGCGGTTGGACGGCAACATTTCACAAGCTCCAGGGATGACGGGTAGGGAGCGGCCGCTTTGAGAAGTGCTGCAGTCGAGATGACGGAATGCGGTGGCGTGGAGTTATGAACGAGTAGCGCGCGGCACGATCATCGAGAGCGCTGCCGCGATGGCGATGCTCAGCGCCAGTAGCGCGAGGCCGGCGGCGAAGCCGCCGGTCGACTGCTTCATGTAGCCCATCAGGGTGGGACCGGCGAAGCCGCCGAGGTTTCCGAGGGAATTGATCAACGCGATGCCGCCAGCGGCAGCGGCGCCGCCGAGAAATTCATTCGGAATCGCCCAAAACGGACCCAGCGCACTCGAAATGCCGGCGAAGCTCACGGAGATCGCCGCGAGTTCGATGAAGGGATTATGCGTAATGGCCGAGCAGAACAGTCCCGCCGCGGCTGCCGCGAGCGAGAGCACCAGGTAGCGCCGCCGCTCGCCGCTGCGATCCGATGCGCGCCCGACTCGCACCATGCAGAGAGCAGCCGCCAGCGATGGAATCGCGGTAATCATGCCGATTTCCAGATCACCGCCGCTGCTCAGTCCTTTCACGATCTGCGGCAGCCACAGGTTGACGCCGTACAAGCCCATCACGAAGCAGAAGTAGATCGTGGCCATCAGCCATACGCGGCGATCGAAAAGTCCCTCGCCGAGGCCGTGCCTGGAAGTGCGCGCGCGATGTTGCTGCTCGGTCGCAAGTATTTCGGAAAGCGCGCGCTTCTCATCCTCGGGAATCCAGCGCGCCTCTTCGGGACGATCGGGCAGCCAGAAGATGACGACCAATCCGAGAACGATCGCGGGCAGCCCCTCCATCGCGAACAGCCATTGCCATCCGTTGATTCCCAGCAGGCCATGCATCGTGAGCAACGCGCCCGAGACCGGACCGACAATTATTCCGGCGATCGCGGTCGCGGTCATGAACAACGCGATCGCGCGGGCCTGCTCGCGTTCGGGAAACCACCATCCGAGGTAGAGAATCACGCCCGGAAAGAAACCCGCCTCCGCCGCGCCGAGCAGGAATCGAACGGTGTAGAAGCTCGCTGCGCCGCGCACGAACATCATCGCGATCGCGGCGATGCCCCACGTCACCATGATGCGAGCGATCCAGGTGCGCGCGCCAACGCGCGCCAGAATCAGGTTGCTGGGAATTTCGAAAATGAAATAGCCGATGAAGAACAGGCCCGCCCCGAGGCCGAACACCTGGTCGCTCAGCCCCAGGTCACGGTTCATCTGGAGCGATGCGAAGCCCACATTGATGCGATCCATGTAGGCGATGATGTAGAGCGCAAACAGAAAGGGCAGCAGGCGGCGGCGCACCCGTGCGATGGCGGCATCGGCGAGCGCAACCCGGGCGGGAGGAGCGGTGGCGACTGGGGCGCCGGAAGCCGCGCTCAATCCGCGATCTCCGTGGAATTGGCCCGGGCGACTTTGCCGAGCCATTCGCCGGTGGGCTTGACGGTGCGCTTCTGAGTGGCGCGATCGACGGCGATCAATCCGAACTTGGGCATGTAGCCCAGCAGCCATTCGAAGTTGTCCATCGAGGACCAGTAGTAGTAGCCGCGGACATCGATGCCGTCCTTGATGCAGCGACCGACGCCGGCGAGTGCGGCCTCGACAAATGCGCGGCGCCGCGTGTCATCCTCGGTGCCGATGCCGCTCTCGGTCACGATGATCGGAACCTTCGCGATCGCAGCGGCGCGGCGGATGCATACCTCGAGCGCCTGCGGGCGGAACTCGTAACCCATCTGGGTTTGTTCGAGACCGGGCTCGGGACCGAGGGGTCCGTCGGAACCGATACGCCGGCGGGTGTAGGTCTGAACGCCGACGAAATCGTCGTTGCGCGCCGCTTCCAGGAAAATATCTTCAGATATGCGCTCGGCGTGGGCAGCCTTTTCTTCTCCGCCGGGAACCGCCACGATTTCCGCCATCGCCACCGTCATCCCGACCGGGAATTTTCCGCGGCCCGATTTCAGCGCGACCACACCCATCCGATGCGCCTTCAGCACATTCTCGCCCGTGACGCTGCACGCGCAGAACGGAAACATCGAGAAGTTCTCCGGCGTGGTACCAAGACGACGCGCCGCTTCGACGCGCCACGGCAGCTCGGCGATGACGTCATCGGCGGGCATGATGCCGCCGACCTGGAGATGCGGCACGGAGTTCAGCTCATTGATGGTGCAGGCGCTGGCGAAGAGCTCTCCCAGTTCGTGCGCGACCCGCTCGCAATAACGCGCGAAGGCCGTAACCGACCCAACGCTTTCAAATCCACCCTTGGCGGCGAGCCATCGCGGCGACGAAAAATGCTGTAGCGTGACCATGGGGGCGAGGCCGTGATCGCGGCACGCATTCAGCACGCGCCGATAGTGCTCGATCGCGGCCTGCGAGAACTCGCCCTCTTCCGGCTCGACGCGCGCCCATTCGATCGAGAAGCGATACGAATTGAATCCCAGCTTCGCGAGCAGCGCGCAGTCCTCGACGTAGCGATGATACTGGTCGCAGGCATCGCCCGATTTTTCCATGAACGGAGTTACGGGCAGATGCTCCATCATCCAGTAGTCGCTGTTGAGGTTGCCCCCTTCGACCTGATGGGCGGCGGTCGCGGTCCCCCAGAGGAAGCCCTTGGGAAATTTCATGCGTATCCAATACCCCCGTAGTAGCGAACTGTCGATTGGCCAAAGCCGCGGCGATCATAGCCCGGAAGCGTCCGGGAAATGTTACGAGTGCGAGGACGCTTGATGGCGGCACAATTTCCCATTTGATTGCGGTCCGTGGATAATCGCTCGAAATACGCACCGTTCCGAAGGAGTGGCCTCGCAGTGGCAACCTATCCCGTTGTGTTCCTGCTCGATGTCGACAATACGCTCGTGAACAACGATGCGGTGATCGCGGACCTGATGAAGCATATCGAGAGCGCGGTCGGTGTGGAGCAGCAGAAACGCTATTGGGAATTTTTCGAGCAGCTGCGCACCGAACTCGGTTACGCGGACTACCTGGGAGCGCTGCAGCGCTACCGCGTGACCTATCCGCGCGATCTGAAGATTCTGGCTGCGTCGCTCTACCTGGTGGACTATCCGTTCGCAAATCGCCTGTTCCCGGATTCGCTCGATGTCATCGAGCACGCGCAGAAGATGGGCAAGGCGGTTGCTCTCTCGGACGGCGATGTGGTCTTTCAGCCGCACAAGATCTATCGATCGGGAATTTACGACGCGATGAACGACGAGGTGCTCATCTATATACACAAGGAGAAGGAACTCGATGACGTGGCGCAGCGCTACCCGGCCGATCACTACGTGCTGGTAGACGACAAGGTGAGGATCCTGGCATCGGTAAAGAAGCAGTGGGGCACGAAGGTGACAACGGTTTTCCCGCGACAGGGCCGCTATGCGACCGCGGAAGAGATCGCCAAGTATCCACCGGCGGATTTTACGATCGAGAGGATCGGAGAGTTTTTGAAGTTTGATTTGGATACGCTGCTCAGGGGCGCCAAGCCAGCGGTGTGAAGATGCTACCGCTCGCTGAATGATGAACCTTCGCTGGCCCGGGATTCCTCAAGAAAGAATTTCAGAATGACACGAATTGGATTAGGCGTGGGAGGAACCGCATGTTCAGGCTCGATGGAAAGACAGCGGCAGTGACTGGTGCTGGATCGGGAATCGGGCGGGCGATTGCCACGACCTTTGCCGGTGCGGGGGCGCGCGTGTTCGTGGTGGAGCGCGATGTTCGTGGGGGAGATGAGACGGTAGCCGCGATTCGCGCCAGGGGCGGCACCGCGTCGCAAATCGAATGCGACGTCACCTCGGCGGACTCGGTGGCGGCGGCATTCGCACGCATCGATCGCGAAGCGCACCGGCTCGACCTCCTCGTCAACAACGCCGGCATCGCACACATCGGAACGGTCGAGAACACGAGCGAGGCGGACCTGGATCGCATCTATGCGGTCAACGTGAAGGGGCTGGCCCTTTGCTCGCGAGCAGCGGTGCCTCGCATGAAGAAAGCCGGCGGCGGCGCGATTCTGAATCTTGCCTCGATCGCATCGCTGATCGGCCTGGTCGATCGCTTCGCGTACTCGATGAGCAAGGGGGCGGTGCTCGCGATGACGCGATCGATCGCGGTGGATTTCATCAAGGACAAGATTCGCTGCAACTGCGTGTGCCCCGCGCGCGTGCATACGCCATTCGTCGACGGCTACCTGCACGCGAACTACCCGGGACGCGAAAAGGAGATGTACCAGCAGCTTTCGGAGTACCAGCCGGTAGGCAGGATGGGCACGCCGGAAGAGGTCGCGGCGCTCGCGCTGTACCTGTGCTCCGACGAGGCATCGTTCATCACCGGGCAGGCCTATCCAATCGACGGAGGCGTGCTGGTCTTTTGATCCGGAGCATCGCGATGAAACAGTACGGGCAGACGATCAACCTCAAGGACGATCCGGAAATTCTCCGCCGCTACGTCGAATACCATCGCGCGGCATGGCCGGAAGTTATCGCAGGGCTCAAATCGATCGGCATCCGCCGCATGCTCATCTGGATGCTGGGCCGGCAGCTTTTCATGCTGATGGAGACGGAAGACGATTTCGACATGGCACGCGATTTTGCGCGCTACGAAACGAGCTCGCCGCGAATCCAGGAATGGCAGGAGCTGATGGCCTCGTTCCAGGAGCCGGTCCCGAATGCGAAGCCGGGCGAGTGGTGGGCGCAGATGGAATTGGTGTTCCGGCTGTAACCTTTCACCTCCCCCGGTCGATTCTAGTACTGCCCCTCGCCCGAAGTTTCCTCTCCCGCCGTCTTTGCGGAAGAGGCGCCCCGCCGCCGGAACCCCCACCAGTAGTTAGCGGCGCCACTTTGCGCCGATCGGGAATTCGTAAGCGTCGAGTGATGCGGGCTTGATCTCGATGCTGAAGCCGGGCACGGTGGGCACGACGTAGCGGCCGCCGCGCGACACGATCGGATCGAGGAAGTGTTCGTGCAGATGGTCGGCGAACTCAGTCATCCGGCGGTCGAGTTTTCCGCTCACGCAGATGTAGTCGATCAACGAGACGTGCTGCGCATACTCGCAGAGCCCCAATCCGCCAGCGTGCGGGCATACGGGTATGTCGAATTTCGCGGCGAGCAGCAGGACCGCCAGTGCCTCGCTCAGGCCGCCGAGGCGGCAATTGTCGAATTGGCAGAAATCGATAGCGCCCGCTTGCATGAGCTGCTTGAAAAGGACGCGATTTGCGCCGTGCTCTCCCGTCGCAACGCCGATCGGACGAATTGCCTTGCGAATCGTCGCGTGCCCGAGAATGTCGTCTGGACTGGTGGGCTCTTCGATCCATAGCGGATTGAACTTCGCGAGCGGGCGCATCAACTCGATCGCCTCGCCGACATCCCAAGCCTGGTTCGCATCCATCATGAGGAGCGAGTCGGAGCCGATTTCTTCGCGGACCAGCGCCGCGCGGCGCACGTTCTCGTCGGAATCGCGCCCTACTTTGATCTTGAATCGCGTCCATCCAGCGGCAAGCGCCTCGCGGCAGAGCTTGCGCACGAGATCATCCGGATAGCCCATCCATCCGGCGGACGTGATGTATGCCGGGTAGCCGTCCTTGCGCATCTCGGCTTCGCGCGCCGCGCGCGTCGGCAGCTTGTCGCGCAGAATCTTGAGCGCTTCATCGCGCGTGAGCGCATCGGTGAGGTAGCGAAAGTCGATACAATCGACGAATTGCTCCGGCGTCATATCGACGACCAGCTTCCAGACCGGCTTGCGCTCGACCTTCGCGCGCAGGTCCCAGACGGCATTGACGATTGCGGCGGTGGCGAGGTGGATCGCGCCCTTTTCCGGTCCGATCCATCGAAGCTGGCTCTCGCCCGTGAGTCGTCGCCAGAAGCCGCCCATGTCGGCCGCAATCGACTCGAGCGTGAGACCGAGCACAAAAGGCTTGAGCGCGTTGATCGCGGCGACGCAAACTTCGTTGCCGCGGCCGATGGTGAAGGTCATGCCGTGGCCGCAGAGGCCGTCACCGGCATCGGTTTCCAAAATCACGTAGGCGCCCGAATAGTCGGGGTCCACGTGCATCGCGTCGGACCCGGCCTTGCTTTCGGAGGTGGGCATGCGGATATCGCGGGCAGTTGATTTGACGATGGTGCGCGGCATGATCGCTTCCTCGCGCGGCATGGTAGCATCGCGGCGTCACACCATGACAACCTCCGCCGTTTCTCTCGAATCACTGAATCAAGGCTGGCCGATTCCGTCTTCACCGCGGCCGATCGTGGTGATCGGCGCGGGCAGTATCGTGCGCGATGCGCATCTGCCGACCTACGCGCGGCTCAAGTTCCCGGTCGCCGGAATTTTCGACCTCAACCAGGCCACGGCCACGGAGAGAGCCAGGCAGTTCAACCTGCCGCGAGTGTTCGACTCACTCGAGTCGGCATTCGCGACGGATGCGATTTTCGATCTAGCCGTGCCGCCGCATCAGATTGCCCGCATCCTGGAGAAGATGCGGCCCGGATCGGCGGTGCTGATTCAAAAGCCGATGGGCCGCAATCTCATGGACGCGCGGCGCATATTGAAGCTATGCCACGAACGAAAGCTCACGGCGGCGATGAATTTCCAGCTGCGGTTCGCGCCTAACATGCTGGCACTGCGCGATGCGATCGCGCGCGGCGTGATTGGTGAATTCCTGGACGTGGAAGTGCGCATCATGCTGCATACGCCGTGGAACTACTGGGCATTTCTGAAAGGCGAGCCGCGGCTGGAAGTGCTGATGCATTCGATTCACTACCTGGACCTGGTGCGATCGATTCTGGGCGAGCCGCGCGGGGTGTACTGCAAAGGCGTGCGAGATCCGGAGATGCCTGATTATTCGGATACGCGGACTTCGATCATTCTCGATTACGGCGACACTATTCGCGCGAGCCTGACGATGAACCATGCGCATCGGTTCAATCCTCGCGATGCGGTATCGCAGTTGAAAATCGAAGGGACGCGTGGCGCGGCCATCGCGAAGATGGGTGTTAATCTCAACTATCCCCACGGCGAACCCGACCGGCTGGAGTTCGGCATCGGCGACGAATGGCGGGAAGTGCCGCTGCGTGGCTCGTGGTTCCTGGAAGCATTCGAGGGACCCATGGCGAATTTGCAGCGTTATGTCGCGGGAGAGGACAAGGCGCTCGTCTCGCCCATCGAAGATGCGTTCAAGACGATGGCGTTGGTCGAGGCCTGCTACGAATCAAGCGCGCGCGGCGGCACGCCCATAGCGTCATCCTGATTTGTCATTCCCGCGGATGATGCGCGCGGAGCGCGCGTCGAGAAACTCCGCGAGGAATCCCGGATCAGCGACAAGCACTTTAACCACCGAGGCGCAAAGACACCAAGACGAAGCAAAGAGACGTCTCTTGTTTCCTTCCCACGCGTTGCCTTTGTGGCTAAGAAACCTTTCGGCTGAACCGGGATTCCTCGCGGATCTATAGAGGCGCGCTCCGCGCGCATCATCCGCGGGAATGACAAATCAGGAGTTTCGCTTTTTTTCTAATTTCTCGCTGCGTTCAACTTCATCTTGATGGGCATGTGCTTGATGCCGCCTACGAAGCTGGAGCGGAGGCGTGATACGGGGCCGGCCAGCTCGGCATATTCCATCCGATCGATTATCTGGCGAAAGATTGCTTCCAGCTCGAGGCGCGCGAGGTTGGCGCCGAGGCAGAAGTGTTCGCCGATTCCGAACGCTATGTGAGGGTTGGGGTTGCGCCCGATATCGAACTTGAACGGCTCCTCGAAGACTTCTTCGTCGCGATTAGCCGAGGGATAGAACAAGCAGACCGATTCGCCCGCCTTGATTTTCTGGCCGCGGATCTCGGTGTCCTCGGTCGCGGTGCGCGCGAACTGGATCACCGGCGTGGTCCATCGCACGATCTCCTCGACGGCGGATTTCAGCAGCGACGGATCTTTCTTCAGGCGCGCCCATTGATCCGGATTCTCGATCAGTGCGAGCAAACCGCCGGTGGTCGCGTTGCGCGTCGTTTCGTTGCCCGCCACCACGAGCAGGAAGAAATATGAGAGCAGCTCAAGTTGGGGTAGCGGCTGTCCGTTAATCTTCGCGTTCGCGACGATGCTGGTGATGTCGTTGGTCGGATGCTTGATGCGCTCGGCGACCATGTCGCTGAAATACTGAAACAGTCCCAGCCGCGCGCGATCGAGTGTCTCCTGCGTGCTGGTGCCCTGCTGGAATTCGGGGTCGCTGCCGCCGATGGTTTCATTGGTCCATTGGAAGAGCTGCTCCCAATCCTGGTGCGGAACGCCGAGCAGCTCCGCGATGACCGCGAGCGGAATTTTCGACGAAATGTCGATCACGAAGTCGCAGGAGTCGCGCCCCGTGACGTCATCGAGGACCTTCTTCGCGATCGCATCGATCTGCGGCTCCAGCTCGCGGACGCCGCGCGGCGTGAACCTGCGGCTGACGAGCACGCGATACTCGCCGTGCTCGGGCGGATCCATGTCGAGCAGATGGCGGAACGGAGGAGTGGGAGCGGGTTCGACGCCCGCTTCCGGCACAAAGATCAGCAGGCGCGGGCCGTTCAGGAACAGGCGCGGCTGCCGGGAGATATTGATGATGTCGGCGTGCCTGGTGATCGCCCAGAAGGGATCGGTATTCGGATGCCGGCACCAGAAGACCGGCTTGTGCTTGCGCAGCCAGGTCCACTCCGCATGGGGATAGCCGTTTTTCGCGTAGTGGTCGGGGCCGATGATGTCGATGTTGTCGAGAGAGAAATTCTTTTCCATTGCTTCCATGCTACGCAGTTTGATCGCGTCGCGCTTAGTCTTCCTTCAATGAGATCGCCTGGCGCGGGCACATCCGGACCGCGAGCTTGAGCTTGTCGCGCAGCGACTCGGGGGGACTGGCGTTGAGCAGGCGTGCCTTGTCGTCATCGCCTACGTCAAACACTTCGGGGGCCGCTTCCATGCATCGCGCATTCCCTTCGCAAAGCTGCAAATCCACAACAACTTTCATGGCATCTCCTCGGATAAGCGCGCCCAGTCGCGCGGAATTTCGAGACTATCGCACACGGCGAAATACGACCAGCAGCGCCGTTTGCGCATCGGGGGCGATTGGATCAAGACTCGCGTTCAAGAGCATCTTCACCAATAGCGCGAATCACGTTCATCGCAGGCACGAGAGCGAGGAGCAACGGCTATGGCATACGACATCGTTATCAAGAACGGCACGGTGGTCGATGGAACCGGCGCGGAGCGCAAACGCGCGGACGTCGCAATCGCAAACGGCAAAGTCGCGGAAATCGGCAAAGTGACCGAGGGCGCGCGCCGCACCATCGACGCATCGGATTTGGTCGTTGCGCCCGGCTTCGTCGATCCGCATACGCATTACGACGCGCAGATCTGCTGGGATCCGATGGTGTCGTGCACGTCGTGGCACGGCGTCACCAGCGTGGTGATGGGCAATTGCGGAGTCGGTATCGCGCCCTGCCGCGAAAAGGTGCGCGAAATCGCGGCGTGGGATTTGGTCAATGTCGAGGCGATCCCGTTTGACGCGCTCACGAAGGGAATCACGTGGGAGTGGGAGACATTCCCACAGTACCTGGACGCGGCAGAAAAGCGCCACTCCGGAATCAACCTGGCCTTCCTGGCGCCGCTGACTCCGTTTCGTCATTTCGTGATGGGCGAAGAGTCGATGGAACGCGCGGCCAGGCCCGACGAGATTCAGAAAATCGCGGCGCTGCTCGGCGAAGCAGTCCGGGCGGGCGCCGTAGGTTTTTCCACGACCCTGCTTGCACAGCATATCGGCTTCCAGGGCCGTCCCCTCGCCTGCCGGCTGGCATCGCGCGACGAATTGAAGGCATATGCGAATGAACTCAAGCGCATCGGCCGGGGGTCGATCGAGGTCGCGCTGACGCAGCGAATCGGGCGGGTTTCGGAGGAAGAGTACGAGACGCTCAAGTTCCTGCTCGAAGAGAGCGGGCGCCCGGTGACGTGGCTCGCGATCGCATCGCGGCCCGACAAACCTGAAGCGACCGACGATATTCTCAATCGCCTCGAACCGCTGATCGCGCGCGGCGGCGTGCCGCAGGTCCTGTGCAAGCCCTTCAGCGTGCAGATGGATCTGCGCAATCCATTCTCATTCGCGGACATGGCGATGTGGGGTCCGGTTTTCAACCAGACAGTGGAGAAGCAGAAAGAGTTCTACAGCGACCCTAGTTTCCGCGCTGCGTTCCGCGAGGAACTCAAGCGGCCCCATCTGTTCCAGGGCCGATGGAACAGGGTCGAGGTGCTGGAAGTCGCTAATCAGGCTCTCAAGCCATATGAGCGCAAGACCGTGGCGGAAGCGGCGGAGATGCGCGGCAAGGATCCGCTGGATACGTTCTTCGACCTCGCGCTCGAAGACGACCTCAACATTCAATACACGATGCAGCAGTACCACGAGGAAGGCATCCGCAGGCTTATCACCGATTCGCGCACGATGATCGGCCTGTCAGACGGCGGCGCGCACGTGAACATGCTGTGCGACGCGGGCTACTGCACCTACCTGCTCGGCACGTGGGTGCGCGAGCGGCAGGCGCTGACGCTCGAGCAGGCGGTCAAACGAATCACGTCAGAGCCGGCGGACTTTTTTGGACTCAAGGATCGTGGGCGGCTCAAGGCAGGACTGCCTGCCGATGTAGCGATCTTCGATGAGCGCACGGTCGGTTCGGCCAAGCGTGCACGGATGCAGAACGACCTGCCCGGCGGAGGGCGCAGGCTCGTGATGCCGGCAGAAGGAATCGAGTACACGGTAGTCAACGGCGAGGTGCTGTACGAGCATGGCAAGCATGCCGGCAATCTGCCGGGCAAGGTGCTGCGCTCCACCGCCAACTGAAAACTTCGCAACCGAAAACCTGAGGAGAGATTGTCGTGACGCCGTTTTCACTTTCGATGTTCCCGACCGACTACGCGATTCAGCCCGTCGAGCTGGCGCAGGAAAGCGAAAAGCGCGGCTTCGAGTCGCTATGGTTCCCCGAGCACACGCATATTCCCGCATCGCGGAAGACGCCGTGGCCGGGCGGCGCCGATCTGCCCAAGGAGTACTGGCATACGCACGATCCGTTCGTGGCGTTGGGAGCTGCTGCGGCTGCGACGAAGAAGCTCAAGCTCGGCACGGGAGTGTGCCTGGTGATCGAGCGCGATCCGATCACGCTGGCGAAGGAAGTCGCATCGCTCGACATGATCTCGGGCGGGCGGGTGCTGTTCGGAATCGGCGCGGGATGGAACGTTGAGGAGATGGCGAACCACGGGGCGGATGCCAAGCGCAAGTGGAAGATCGTCAGGGAGAAGATCCTGGCGATGCGCGAAATCTGGACCAAGGAAGCGGCGGAGTTTCACGGCGAGTTCGTGAACTTCGATCCGATTTGGTCGTTCCCCAAGCCGGTGCAGGCGGGTGGACCTCCGGTCCTGCTCGGTTCGCAATCGAAGCGGGTATTCGAGCGCGCGGCGGAATATTGCGACGGATGGCTGCCGATCAATTTTCCGCGTTACGACTTTGCGGGCGGCGTTAAGCAGCTGCGCGCAGCGGAGAAGAAGACAGGACGGAAAGGGCTCTCGCTATCGCTGTTCGGATCGCCATCCAAGGAGGATGCGATCAAGAGCTTTATCGACCTGGGCTTCGAGCGGCTGATCTTTCCGCTGCCTTCCGAAGGGCGCGAAAAGATTTTGCCGATGCTCGATAGCTACGCGAACGTCGCGGCCAAATACCGGTAGAACCCCAATCCTCGGAGGGAATGCGCTCGGGCACCATTCTTTGCTCTTGACTGTCCCTACGCTCTTAGTCTAGTTTGCCAATCGACAATATTATAGATAAACGGCGGCATAACAAATTAACCAAGCAAAGAGAGCGTTTTCTATGTCGAGCGGAGGCCAAGATGAGCCTTTTTTTGGGCCATCAGATGAGTAAATCAATTGGATAAATTATTCACAGCGCCAGGCAGGAAAATCGACGCACAGACCATAGATCCCTTCTTTCTGGACCGCATCGCTCAAGCGATCAGCGGGGTCAGATTCGGGTCGGTCGAGATCGTGATCCAGGACGGCAGGGTTGTGCAGATCGAGCGCAAGGAAAAATTCCGGATCGACGCACGCAAGGACGGTCCGGCTCGCATTACGGGGTAGAACGGTCCCGCCAAAAAGATTCAGCAAGAAACAGGGCTGACCGGACAACCGGAGGTTCGCAAAGGTGAAGGAGCACCATGAGCAAACATCCGTTGTCCAGATTCGTAGCGGCAGCCGGCCTGGTACTGGCGCTTGAGAGCCACGCACTAGCCGCGCACATCAACCAGACCAATTGCACACCGACGATCGGTTCGTGCGGATGCGTGATCGCAAGTCCGGGCACCTACAAGGTCGGACTCAATCTGACCGCGGCGCAGGGACTGAACGAAGACGACTCGTGCATCAGCATCGCGGCGTCATACGTTACCGTCGACTTCGGCAAGAAGACGATCACCAACAGCGGCGCCAAGCCGAGCGGAATCGGGGTCAGCGTTCGCAAGGGGGTTCACAACCTCCTGCTGGAAGGCCGCGGCGCGACCGTCAGCGGATGGGACGTCGGGATCCTGTTCCAGGGCAGGAACAGCACGATCGACAACTTCGTGACGACGAGCAACGGAACCGCGGGCGTCGAACTCAGCCAGGCCAAGTCCAACAACCTGGTGAATATCAACTCGAACACCAACAGCAACTATGGCGTCTGGGTGAGAGCATCGAGCTTCAACCAGATCAACAACCTCAAGACGCAAACCAACGGGAACATCGGCACCTACGTGGGATGCTCCGCGGTGGGCCCGGCGGGAGCATGCGTGGGTATCGCGGCTTCCAACGACAACTGGATATTCACCAACGCCATCGCGGGAAACACCAACTACGGCATCGCGTTGGACGTCGGAGCGAACATCTCGATTGTCACCAACACCACGCTTGGCGGCGGTGCGCATAACGGCAAGTTCGACCTGTTCGACGGCAACTCCAATTGCGGCACCAACCAGTGGATTTCAAACGACTCGACCGCGACCGTCTCACCCTCGAGTTGCGTGAAGTGAGAAGGTCCGGGGAGTGAGAGGAAAAAGAGATTTCAACCCTGAGCTGACCGGACAACCGGAGGTTCCTGCAATGAGAAGGACACTCGATCATGAGAAGAGCACAGTTGCCAGGACTGCCTCTGGTGTGGGTGCTGGCGGTACTGGCGTGGGCGATTCTTCCCGCCCCGGCAGCCCGGGCCCAAGCGACGCTCACCGCCGCGCAGAAAGATCACGAGATCGCCGACCTCAAGAACGAAATCAAGCTGCTGGAGCAGCGGGTAGACGCGATGGAGCAACTTGATCAGAAGGTCAAGGTCATCGATCGCAAGCTGGAGGTGCAAGCCGAAACAGCGCAGGTTAAGGCCCAAAGCGCCCCGATAATCAACGCGGACGACAAGGGCTTCTGGTTCGCCTCGCCGGACGGCAACTACAAGGTCCAGTTCGGCGGGATCGTCCAGGCGGACGGGAGGTTTTTCACGACCGGCAACGACAGCACCGGCAGCACATTCTACCTAAATCGGGCGCGGCCGATTCTGACCGGCACTCTGTGGAAGTACTACGACTTCAACTTCACGCCGGACTTCGGCCAGGGCAAGGTCGTGCTCCAGGACGCGTACATCAACGACCACATGTTCGATGACGCGAACATCCAGGTCGGAAAGTACAAGGCACCGTTCGACCTCGAGCGCTTGCAGGTTGACCGCTATCTCGAGTACTCGCAGCGTTCCGAGATTCAAAACCTAGTGCCCAACCGCGATATCGGCGCCGAGCTTTTCTCCAACACCCTGTTCGACAATCGGCTCACCTACCAGGTCGCGTTGATGAACGGTGTTCCCAACAACACGGCCTCGGTCGACGGCGACAACAACGACGGCAAGGACTTTGTCGGCCGTCTCTTCGCGACGCCTTTCGTGAACAGCGACAATGATTGGCTCACGGGGTTCGGAGCGGGATTTGCCGCGACCTACGGCGATGAGTTCAACAACACTATCTCCACTTACAAGACCTACGGACAACAGACCTGGTTCACTTACAACAAGGGCGTGACCGCATCAGGCATGCGATTTCGGTATGAGCCGCAGCTCTACTACTACCATCGGCAGTTCGGGCTGATGGCCGCGTTCGCCTCGGACCGGCACGCGCTCAATCTCAACGGTATCGTCACACGCGGCAAGACGCCGGTATACGTGAACAACTACTCCACGTTCACCGACACCGGGTACTTGGCGCAACTCTCATACGTGCTGACCGGAGAAGACGCCACTTTCAGGGGTGTCACTCCCCGGCATCCGTTCGACCCGACTCATGGCTCCTGGGGCGCCTTTGATGTGGTCGCGCGTATCAGCAACGTCGCGGTGGACAGCGGGGTCTTCAAGCTCGGGTACGCCAACGCGAACGTGTCGGCCAACAACGCCACCGAGTATGCGTTCGGCATCAATTGGTATCTCAACAACAACGTGAAGTGGCAGATCGATTACGCGCGAACCTTCTTCAACGGCGGCGCGGGTTCGAGCCCGAAGTTCCCGCAAGACCGCCCCGACGAAGGCGTATTCGAGACCCAGCTGCAAATCAGCTTTGAAAGAAAATGAACCCGGAGTGCTTGCAAGTGATTCGTAAGAGCTTGATTGCGATGCTCGCCGCCCTGATAGGGGCGGCGAGCGCTTTGGCGATCCCCAACGTCACGAGCGCAGCGGAGGTAGCGCTGCTAAATGCCTCGTACGACCCGACCCGCGAATTGTATGAGGACTACGACGCCGTGTTCGCGAAGTACTGGAAGGCAAAGACCGGCAACGACGTAACCATAAACCAATCGCACGCCGGGTCGGGAAAGCAGGCCAGGGCCGTGATCGACGGGCTCGACGCGGACGTGGTCACGCTGGCGCTCGCTTACGACATCGACGCGATAGCGGACAAGGCGCACCTGCTGCCGAAGAACTGGCAGAGCCGCCTGCCGGACAACAGCTGCCCCTACACGTCGACCATCGTTCTGCTAGTACGCAAGGGCAATCCGAAGGGCATCCACGACTGGGACGACCTGGTGAAGCCGGGGATCTCGGTGATCACCCCGAATCCCAAGACGTCCGGCGGCGCGCGCTGGAACTTCCTGGCGGCGTGGGGCTACGCGCTGCGCAAGAACAACGGCGACGAGGCCAAGGCGAAGGACTTCGTGACGAAGCTCTACGCCAACGTGCCGGTGCTCGATTCCGGCGCGCGCGGATCGACGACGACCTTCGTCGAGCGCGGAATCGGCGACGTGCTGATCGCTTGGGAGAACGAGGCGCTGATGTCAATCAAGCAATTCGGCCCGGACAAGTTCGAGCTGGTGGCTCCGTCGGTCAGCGTGCTAGCCGAGCCTCCGGTCGCGGTGGTCGACAGGGTCGCGGAGCGTCACGGAACGAGCGAAGTCGCGAAGGCGTATCTTGAGTATCTCTACACGCCGGAAGGCCAGGAGATCGTCGCGCGCAACTTCTATCGGCCTCGCGACCCGGCGGTCGCCGCCAAGTACATGTCGCAGTTTCCCAGCCTTCCTCTCTTCACGGTCAGCGAGCAGTTTGGCGGCTGGACGAAGGCGCAGAAGACCTTTTTTGCCGACGGCGGCGTCTTCGACGAGATCCAGCAAGCGGGAAAATGAACCGGCGAACAAACCGCGTGTTGCCGGGTTTTCGACTCGCACTCGGCTTCACGCTGATATACCTGCTGATCGTCGTCATCGCGCCGCTCTCGACGATTTTTTTCCGTACCGCAACCCTGACCTGGAGCGAATTCCGGGCGACCATCACGGCACCACGAACTCTGGCCGCATGCCGGCTGAGCTTCGTAGCGTCGTTCGTTGCCGCGCTGGTGAACTCGGTGTTCGGCACGCTGGTGGCATGGACCCTGGTCCGCTACGAATTCCCCGCTCGCGGAATAATCGACGCGATGGTCGACCTGCCGTTTGCGTTGCCTACGTCAGTCGCGGGGATCACGCTTACCGCTATTTATGCGACCAATGGATGGATCGGGCACTATTTCGAGCCACTGGGAATCAAAATCGCGTTCACACCCCTTGGCATAGTTGTAGCCCTGACCTTTGTCGGGTTGCCGTTCGTGGTTCGCACCCTGCAGCCCGTTCTCGAAGAATTGGAGCTGGAACTTGAGGAAGCGGCCGCGACGTTGGGCGCCAATCGGCTCCAGACCTTCGTGCGAGTGACCTTCCCCGGCCTGGTGCCGGCGCTGCTAACCGGTTTTGCGTTGGCCTACGCGCGCGCGATCGGCGAGTACGGCTCGGTGGTGTTCATCTCGGGAAACCTCGCGATGCGTACCGAAGTGCTGCCGTTGCTGATCATGGGCAAGCTCGAGCAATTCGACTACGCGGGGGCGACCGCGGTCGCGGTCCTGATGTTGGTGATCTCGGCGGGTCTGCTGTTCAGCGTGAACCTGCTGCAGCGATGGACCACGCGACAGATAGCGGCATAGGCAAGGCGACGTGCTGGAGAATTTCGGATGGATTGGAGATGAAGGCAGTCGGCCGGTCAGGCCGGCGGTGGCGGATCCATTTTGGGTTCAGTGCGTCCTGATCGCGATCAGCATCGGGTTCATGGGGTTGTTTCTGTTTTTGCCACTGGCCGCGGTTTTCGTCGAGGCGCTCGCCAGAGGCGTGCATGTGTACGTCGCGGCGATCACCTCCCGGGAAGCCGCGGCGGCTATCCGGCTCACGCTCGTCACCGCCGCGATCGTGGTACCGCTCAACGTGACCTTCGGAATTGCTGCGGCGTGGACCCTGACGCGCTTTGAGTTCCCCGGCAAGCAGGCGCTGTTGACGATGATTGATCTCCCGTTCTCGGTCTCGCCGGTGATTTCCGGGATGATCTTCGTGCTGTTGCTGGGAGTCCGGACGCCTATAGGCGGATGGCTGTTGGATCACGGAATCCAGATTATTTTCGCAAAGCCGGGCATTGTGCTGGCAACGATCTTCGTGACATTTCCCATCGCGGCGCGTGAGCTCATTCCCGTGATGCAGGTTACCGGGCGCGACGAGGAAGAAGCTGCCATCGTGCTGGGCGCGAGCGGATGGCAGATGTTTCGTCGCGTCACGCTGCCGAACGTGCGATGGGGGCTGGTCTACGGCGTCGTCTTGTGCGCGGCGCGCGCGATGGGAGAGTTCGGCGCGGTATCGGTGGTTTCAGGCCATATCCGGGGCATGACCAACACGATGCCGCTGTATGTCGAGATTCTTTACAACGACTACGAATTCTCCGCCGCCTTCGCCGTCGCTTCCCTGTTGGCGTTGCTGGCTCTGGTCACACTGGCACTGAAGTATCTGGTCGGTCGCCGCATCTTATCCTCGATGCGCGAGAGGCCGACCACTGAAACGGTGAAACAGGTAGCAGCATGAGCATCGAACTTCGCGGCATTCACAAGACTTTCGGCAAATTCGTCGCGCTCGACCGCATCGACCTCGATATCGGCGACGGGGAGCTGATCGCGCTGCTGGGCCTTTCGGGGTCGGGGAAGACTACGCTGCTCCGCATAATCGCGGGGCTCGAACTTCCGAGCGGCGGGACGGTGCAATTCTTCGGTCGCGATGCCCGCTCGCTGAGCGTACGTGACCGCAAGATCGGTTTCGTGTTTCAGCACTACGCGCTGTTCCGCCACATGACGGTTTTCGAGAACGTGGCATTCGCGATGCGGGTCCTGCCGCGCGCGGCGCGGCCGCCGGAGAGTGCAGTCAAGGCCAAGGTCCACGAGTTACTGCACCTGGTGCAACTGGGTTTCCTCGCAGATCGCTATCCGTCGGAGCTCTCGGGCGGGCAGCGGCAGCGCGTGGCGCTGGCGCGAACGCTGGCGGTTCAACCCCGCGTCCTGTTGCTCGATGAGCCTTTCGGATCTCTCGATGCCCGCGTACGGCAGGAGCTGCGGCGGTGGCTGAGGCGGCTGCACGAACAGCTCGGCCTCACCTGCGTGTTCGTTACCCACGACCAGGATGAGGCGCTGGAGCTGGCGGACCGGGTGGTAGTGATGAACTCCGGAAAGATCGAACAGATCGGCACTCCCGAAGAGGTGTACCATCACCCTGCCAACGCGTTCGTCGCCAGCTTCCTGGGCAACGTGAACCTGTTTCACGGTCGAATCGAGAACGGGCGCGTGTTCCTGGGCGATACCAGTCTCGAGGTCGGCTCCACCAACCTCGACGGCGCAAACGGATCGGGCCAAGCCGCCGTTTACGTACGGCCGCATCTGCTGGAAATCGACCGAGTTCCGCGCGGGGCGCACAGCATTCCGGCCACCGTCAGGAGCGTAAATCCCGCGGGGCCGCAGGTGCGAATCGAGCTAATCGCGGAATGGGGCGATCCGGTCAACGTGGATGTTGAGCATCAACGCTTCACTGAGCTGGGCCTGGAACTGGGCCACAAGGTTTTTCTGCACCCGAAGGAAGATCGGGTCTTCGTTTACCAGATCTGATTTTTATCACATTTCCGGACCGGGCAACTGACATGCTGGCTCCAGTACTCAAGCGTTGCCTCGATTGAGTATTAAATTCGTGCCGGTCCGCGTTTCGTTTGCACGGAACTCACCCGCAAGCGAGTCCTTTTTGCGGGGCGTTTGCAGGCTTCGTCCGCAAGTTATTTAGTCCACCCATCGACTAGTTTTCGAGAAGAAGTCGCGTGCGGCAATGGAAGTCGCACGACGTTCGACTTTGGACAATTCGGCACCAGCACGGCCCCGGAGCAAGGCACGGGGCATCAAGACGCCGGCGACGGCGGCAAACGGGAGGAACTTCTTGTGAAACGGGAAAATTACCTGCGTGTGGTGGCAATGCTCTCAGCGGCGATTCTCGCCCTGTTGGCAATCGCAGTATCGGCCGGAGCGCAGGCCATATCGAGCGGTTCCCTGAAACTCTATATCGACCCCAAGACCAGGCAGATTTTCCCGGACCCTGGAAAGGGGCGCGTGTTCCTGGCCGAGGTTCCGGTGACCTCGTTCGATGCCAATGCGCTCGAGCAGAGGGTCGAGCAGAAGACGCAAGCGCAGCTCGATGCCAACAAGCAGCAGATCCAGGCGCTGGTACAATCGAACGAGGAACTGACTCGCAACAACGCCGATCTGCAGCGGGAGGTCGCGGAGATGCGGCCGGCGTGGCGCTCGTATATCGACGACTTTGCGCGCAAGTTTCGGGTGGGCGCGCTGGTCTATGGCGACTACCGGATGTACACGCACACCACGTTCCAGCCGCAGGAACTGGAAAGCATCAACACGCCCGGCCCGCAGAACAATCTTTTCAATTCGTTCGATATCACGCGCACGTATCTGAACTTCTTTTTCTTTCCAACCGAGGGGCTGACCTTTCGCATCACGCCGGACATCTATCGCGCGATCGGGAATGGGACGAGCCCTGCGATCGGCAACGCCACCACCTTTTCGAGCAACCTGGACGGCAGCCCGAACTTCAGGCTCAAGTTCGCATACCTGGACTACAAGAAGCTGTTTGATTTTCTGGAACCGATGAAAGGCGATTCGATCCAGGCCGGGATGGTCCCCAACGTGTTCATCCCGTGGTCGGAAGATCTGTTTGGATTTCGCTACGTCACGCTCTCACCGTGGAACTTCTACGGTTTGTCCTCCGCGCAAGTTGGCATCCAAGTGACGGGTCCGCTCAAGTTCGGGGAGAAAGAACTGCAATACATCGACTACGGAATCGGCGTTTACAACAACGCCAGCTACCGGCAATACGAGCAGACCAACACCAAGCAGTTCATGTCGCGGATCAGCGTCTATCCGCTCGGCGCCAAGTGGCGTTTCGACGGCCTGGGACTGACCTGGTTCTTCGACTATGGCTACGGCAACGTCGCGCCTGACTTCCAGGGTACGGCGCCCTTCTACCAGGCGCCCCAGGCGCACATCATGCGGCAGGCGTTCATGGTGCACTACACAACGCAGCAGTGGGGGCTGATCTTCGAGTACGACCTGGGTCACAACGCCTACAACACCGGCAACGCCTTCTCTGGCAGCGCACCTTCAATCGCGACCGGCAGCCCGTACATCAACTTCGACACGATGGCGACCGGATTCCTGAACAACAGCAACACCACCCAATCGGGATGGGACGTGATGGGCCACTACCATATCCGGCATACGCCGTTCACGCTGTTCGGACTGTTCCAATGGTGGCAACCGAACACGAAGGTGAACGTGGATCCACTCGATTTTCAGCGATGGATAGTGGGAATCCAGTGGCAATACAACGACTACCTTCGTTTCGCGCTCGACACGCAGAACCTGAGCTACTACCACAACCAGTTCAACGTATCGCAGGCATACGTCAATTCGTTCGTGCCGGGGTTGTTCAAGTCGCCCGGAACCCAGGTAGTCCCGGATGCGGTGCCGGTCGACGACCACTCGATCTTTCTTAACATGGAATTCAGCTACTAACGGTCGCTGGCCCAACGAAGAGGGATACGCTGATGAAGCTCATGATCAAGGCAGGAATGCTCGGGATCGGACTGCTCGCGCTGACGGCGGGATGCGCTTCGCGGGAGAGCCGCCGGGCTGCGGCGCAATGGGTCGGAAAAGATCGCGTGGAGCTGGAAAAGGCGATGGGACCAGCGCACCAGGCGGTCCCAATGACCGACACGGGAGGAGAGATGCTTTTCTACACCTACGAGGGGCATCACTACATCTTCGAAACTTCGCCTTCGGGAGTAGTCAGTTCCGCGGTGCAGACTGACTGACCGAAGCCAACAAAGGCAGAAAGGACAAAGGCGTGAAGGGGTTCTTCACAATCACCATCGTGGCACTCGCACTGGCCGGAACGATAGCCGGCTGTGCGATGCAGCAAGCCGAGCAGGATGAGCATCGGAAGCCGGTAGCGCAGTGGATCGGAAAGGATCGCGTGCAACTCGCCAGCGCGATGGGCCAGCCGATCGAAGCGGTGCCGATGAGGGAAACCGGCGGCGAGATGCTCTTCTACTCGCACGGCGGACATCACTATGTGTTCGAAACCGGACCGGACGGACTGATCGACTCGGCGGTACAGACCAAATAGCGCGTTCGCTCCGCTTGAGGGGGCCCGGCTCCTGTTCCTGTCTCGTGGACTGTACGAGGCAGGAGCAGGGCCAGGTTTCGGTCAAGCCAAAACGACGCGAGTGATTAGATTGACGATCAGGGCGAACATCGCAAGCGCGCCGATCGTGTAGCTGATAGTGCGCAGCGGCTGCACCGAGTTGAGATAGCATATGGTGTGGAGTATCCGCGCGATCACGAACACCGCGCAGTAGATCAGAAACGGCGTGGTGGAGAGGCCTGCCGCGACATAGATCCAGGCCAGGATCAGGAAAATCGGGATGTTCTCGAGATCGTTGCGCCAGGCGCGGCCGCCTCGCACGACCATCTCCACCTCTTCGGCGACGGTCTCACCGCCGAGCGTGCGCGCATCCTCGGGATTCAGGAACTTTTTGGCCTGGGTCCGCGCTCGCCCCTGGACGACGGAAATCGCGGCCATCTTGAGGGCCAGGATAATGGCCGTGAGAGCGTAGATCTGGAGCAGTGTCACCGTTGCAACCCCCGTTGCCGTTGTCGCCAACAACCAGATTAACCGGCGCGGTAATGAGCTATCACTGCGGCAGGTGTACGGCAATGCGCCAAATTCGCACCGGAACCATTCGGGCACGTCGCCGGTTGCTATATTAGGAAGTGGTTACACGCACTCTTTTGGAGGTCATGTGAATTCGAGGCTGGTAAGCAGGCGCGCGATAATCGGCGGCATTGCCGCGATACCGGCGCTGGTCGCTCTGAAGTTCGTCGGCGGTGCGAATTCGGACGAAGGTCCCGCATCGCAAGTCACCGGCAATCCGGCGGACACGGTCCCGATCGCGGAGTTCAGCGATTCCGGTGAAAGGAAGGGAGTCGTGGCTGAGAAGAAAGTCGTAAAGTCAGATGCGGAATGGCGAAAGCAACTGACGCCGGAACAATACGAAGTGACCCGGCAGAAGGGCACGGAGCGTCCCTTTGGCAACAAGTACGCCAACTGGCACGAGCAGGGGATATTCCGGTGCATATGCTGCGGCAATGCACTGTTCTCATCGGACACGAAGTATGACTCGGGCACGGGCTGGCCGAGCTTCTGGCAACCCATCGCGCCGGAGAACGTCAAGACCGAGACCGATAAATCCCTGTTCATGACGCGCACTGAGGTGCTGTGCTCGAAGTGCGATGCGCATCTCGGCCACGTCTTCGACGACGGGCCGCAACCGACAGGGTTGCGCTATTGCATGAACTCAGCGTCGCTACAGTTCGTGAAGCCAGACGGCGAAAAGGTCTAGGAGCAGAGATCCGCAGATTCCGATCGGTGAAATCCGCGTAATCTGCGGATGCTTTTTTGTTCTGCTAGAGGACCCGCCACTGAATCAAGGTGGCGCCTTCGCGATCCTCGAAGACTGCTTCGACTTCGGAATCGATCTTAACTTCCTGCATCGGGTCGCCGAGCAGATTTCCTACCATGCGGACGTTGCCCCCATCGGGCAACTCGACGACCACGACCAGGTACGGGCACGAGTTCTTGAGGGCGGGATGGGCGGGATGCCAGACGCGCTCCCAGCTATAGATTCGCCCGCGGCCCGAGATCCGTTCCCATCCGGGTTCCATCGTGTGGCACTTGTGGCAAATCCATTCGGCTGGAAATTGGTAGGTTCCACATTTGCCGCAGCGTTGCACGACCAGTTCGTGGCGCTTCGCCGCTTCGTAGAACTCCTTGTCGACGCCATCGCGCTGCGCGACCGGGACCGGCATCCCTTGCGGCAGGTAAGTCTTTCCGGCTTCGCTCATCAGTGTCTCGCTATCGATGGAGGATCAGATCGCTGACCGGCGCCACCATCGGTCCCGACACCACCATCGATATTTCCGCGTCCTTGACCTGGCAGGTCGAAGTGCCGCGCACCTGGCGCGCCGCCTCGATGATCAGCTCGAGGCCGTGCATGTAGCATTCGGCGAGGTTGCCGCCGCTGGTGTTGATCGGGAGCCGGCCATTGGGCCAGGTCAGATTCTCGAACGTGCAGAAGCTCATCACCTCATCGGGCGAGCAGAACCCGTGTTCGACGAGGCTGGTCATCACCGCGCCGGTGAAGTTCTCGTAGACCTGCGCGACATCGACGTCTTTCGGCTCGATGCCTGCCATCGCGTATAGACGTGGCGCGAGGGTCTTGAAATTCGAGGTGCTGTAGTCGGGATTGTTCTCGGCGCCGGCACCCTGCCGGAAGTCGGAACCTTGGGCGGCCGCCATGATCCATGCGGGCCGCTGCTTCATGTCGCGGGCGCGTTCGGGGGTGGTGAGAATGACCGCCGCGGCGCCATCGTTCTCCATGCAGCAGTCGTAGAGATGGAACGGCTCGACGATCCATCGCGATTCGTCGTACATCTTCCGCGTCAGCGGCCGTCCGTACATCACTGCGCGCGGATTAAACTGCGCGTGGTGATAGCAAGCCATCGCGATCGCCGCGATCGCATCCTGGGTCACGTTGTGCTCGTACATAAAGCGGCGCGTGCGCAGCGCGATCCACTGCGCCGGCGTAGACATCCCATAAGGCCAAGTGTAGGCGGGCGACCCCGAGATATGGTTGATCGCGGGGGTCTGTCCGAAGCGGCCGAACTGTCCCTGCGCCAGGGCGCGGTATACCACCACGCATTCGGCGTAGCCCGCGGCAATCGCGGCCGCGGCATTGCCGATCGCGCCGGAGCCGCCTCCGCCGCCGCCCCCCCAGAACATCGTGGAGAGGCGCAGTTCGGGAAGACCCAGCGCGGTCGCGACGCGGACCGAGTCATTGCGATCGTTGCTGTATGACGCGATGCCGTCGATGTCGGTGGGCTTGATCCCGGCGTCATCGCAGGCGCGCAGGATCGCTTCGAGCGCGAGGCGGAATTCGCTGACGGGGGCACCGCCGCGCTTATAGTACCTGGTCTCGCCGAGGCCGACGATCGCGGCCTTGTCCTTGACGGTAAATTCGCTCATCGCCGACCTTTCGCATAGCGCAGCCGGAGCGCCGATAACAAGGGCGGCGAGTCAGTGGAAAACGAGGTTCGCAGGATAGAGTCTGCGCCGCTCGATCCCGGAGATCAGGCGAGGGCTTTCGATGAAGAAGCCGGCTCACCCGCGGAAGCCGGCGGCGGCGAAGATTGCGCGGCGAGGCGCTGGATCACGTCGAGCAGCATCGCGCGCTTGATGGGCTTGCCGATGTGCTCGTCGCATCCTGCCGCCAGGCTCTGCGCGACCGACTCGGAAAAGACCGCGGCCGAGAGCGCGACGATGGGCGTGCGTTCGCGCTGGTTCTCCCGCTCGTAGCGGCGGATTTCGCGCGTCGCTTCGTCGCCATCCATCACCGGCATCTGCAGGTCCATCAGCACCAGGTCGTAGTTCGCGTTCTTGAAACTCTCGACGGCGCGCGCGCCATTCTCCACTCCCTCAACCGTGTGCGGCGAGTCCTTGAGAAACGCGGCGATGAGCGCGCGATTGTCGCCGGAGTCGTCAGCCAGCAGAATTCTGAGCGGTCGGCTCTGCTCTATCGCGCCATCCTTGATGGCTACGCTCCTGGCAACCGGCATCTGCGGGCCCATCGCGCGCGCGACCGCAGCGATCACATCGGCGCGCTTGACCGGCTTTACCATATGATAGCGAAGTCCGGCCTCGCGCAGTCTCTGGAGCTGGCTGGTCAGGTCATCCGAGGTGAGCATCAGGATTATGCGCGCATCGCGTCCCGCGGCAGAACGCGCCTGGCGGGCCAACTGGAAACCGTCGGTGTCATCTATATGCGCCGCAATCAGCATGAGCCGGTAGGGATCTTTTTCCTGCCGCGCGAGCTCCACTTCCTCCATCACCGACTCGTAGGCGTTGACCACGGTCACGCGGGCACCCTCGCAGCAGAGAATCTCGCTCAGCAGGTCGCGATTCATCGCGGACCCATCCGCGACCATCACGCGCACACCGGCGACCGGCGAAGGCGCGATCGCGGCCGGCTGAATCGCGGCCTGCGGCATCTTGAAGCGCGCGGTGAAGTAGAAGGTGCTGCCGAGGCCGGGTTCGCTCTCGACCCAGATCTTCCCGCCCATCATCTCGACGAGCCGCTTGGTGATCGCCAGGCCGAGGCCGGAACCGCCGTAGTTGCGCGTCGTCGATGAGTCGCCCTGGTAGAAATTGCCGAAGATGCGATCGACCTGGTCTTTCGCGATGCCGATGCCGGTGTCCTTGACCGCGAAGCGAACCATCGCCTCGCCGTCGCCGACGGTCTCCTGCTCGACCGCGATGGTGATTTCGCCGCGCACCGTGAACTTGGTCGCATTGCCGACCAGGTTCAGCAGGATTTGCCGCAGTCTCAGGGGATCGCCGATAAGCGCTGCCGGGACTCCGGGCGCGATGCGCGCGCCGAGTTCCAGCCCCTTTTCGTGCGCGCGGACCCCGAGGGTATCGAGCACGCGTCCCACCAGCGCCTCGAGATCGAACTCGACGCTCTCCAGCACCAGGCGTCCGCTCTCGACGCGCGCCAAGTCGAGGATTCCATTGATCAGCTCGAGCAAGGTGTTGCCGTTGTCGGCCATCGTCTCCAGGTAGCGGCGCTGCTCATCGTTGAGAGGAGTTTCGAGGAGCAGATCGGCCATACCGAGAACGGCATTGAGGGGCGTGCGAATCTCGTGCGACATGCTGGCCAGGAATTCCGACTTGGCCCGCGATGCCGCCAGCGCATCTTCGCGCGCGGCAACCAGTTCTTGCTCGACCCGTTTGATACGCGCGATTCCGCGCGTAATGCTGATGATGCACGGGCTGCCGTCGATCTCGACCTGCACGGCGGAGACGAGGGTGGGCACGACGGTGCCGTTGCGCAGGCGAAAATCGGCATCGAAGCTTTCGACCGCGCCGTGCCGCCTGAGGATGTCGTAGAAGCGGTCGCGAGCGGTGAGGTCATTCCAGAGTTCAAGTTCGAGATCGGTCTTGCCAATAACCCGGGCCCGGTCGTAACCAGTCCCCTGCTCGAAGGTGCGATTGACTTCGGTGTAAACACGTTCCGGCAGCTTCACGACGGCGATCGATGCGGGACTGGCCTCGTAGAGCTTGCGTAGATTGGTTTCGCTCTCGCGCAGCTTGCGGTTGGATTCCTCCAGCTCGGCGCTTTGCCGGGTGCGCAAAAACACGACTATTTGCGAGAACGCGACCGCGGCTACCACCGCCACCCAGCGCGCCGGATCTTCCGGCCGCCTACCGATGACCGCCACGACCCCGACCCACATTCCGAGGCACCACGTGTTGAGCGCCGCCTGCCAAATCGGCGTCCACGGGAGCAGTGCGCTCGGAATCAGCATCATCATCAGGATGGAAACCAGCGCCAACTCGACGATGTCTGAGGACACGGTGACGACGACCTGGCTGAGAATGGAAAGTCCCGCGAAGATGAGGACGATTTCCTTCCACCAGTAGTAGGTTGCCGGCACGTAAGTCGCGGCGAGCGAAACCGCGGATACCACGAGCGCAACCAGCACGAGGGTGACGATCAGGGCGGAGTGCGGAACCGGTTGGGTATAGAGCTGATAAAGATTATAGAGGCGAGCGAAAATGACGAGTGCCGCACCCGCGCGAATCGCGCTCAGGGTCCACTCGTCTACTCGCGAGGCTGGATAAGGCATCTGGTAGGTCGTCGCACCACCGCCCGGCTTGAACGGAGGCAAGCCGGGCTCAGCGGTTTTGCCAGATGCAATAGTTGGCATAATCTTGGCGCGAGCGCGAGGACCCTTCTGCAATCGAGGTGCCGCAGGCCCGAGCGCCATTTGCATCCTTTAGTCCTTTGATGACGGGTAGAGAGAAATTCGATCGGGCACAATCGGCATTTTTTTGGCGCCGATAGCGCATTTATCGCGAGGTCGAAGCGAAGGAGTCCATAGCCATGAGCGTGGTCGAATACGAAATCGATGGAGCCCTGGCGATCGTCACAATCAACCGCCCCGACGCGCGCAACGCGGTAGATCGCACAACAGCCGATGCGCTCGCTGAAGCTTTCCGGCGCTTTGACGCCGAAGCTGCGACCTCGGTCGCCATCCTCACCGGCAAAGGCGGTTACTTCTGCGCGGGTGCGGATTTGAAAGCAGTCTCGACCAATCGCGGGAATCGGGTGACTGAAACGGGCGACGGTCCGCTGGGATGCACGCGGATGCTACTGGGCAAACCCGTCATCGCCGCGGTTGAAGGGTATGCCGTAGCGGGCGGGCTGGAGCTCGCACTCTGGTGCGACATGCGCGTGGCAGCGCGCGACGCAGTTTTCGGTGTGTTCTGCCGTCGATGGGGTGTGCCGCTGGTCGATGGCGGCACGATTCGATTGCCACGTCTCATCGGGATGAGCAACGCGATGGACATGATCCTCACGGGGCGCGGAGTGTCGGGCGACGAGGCGCTGCGAATGGGCCTGGTGAACCGGATGACGGAAAAGGGCGGCGCCCTGGCGGCCGCGCGCGAGCTGGGCAATCAGATTGCGGCGTTCCCGCAGCGCTGCGTGCGATCCGATCGGATGTCGGCATATGAGGCGTGGACGTTGCCGCTGGAGGAGGCACTGGTCAACGAATATCGTCACGGAATCGCGACGGTGAATTCGGGCGAGACGCGCGAGGGAGCCTCGCGATTCGCGGCCGGCGCGGGGCGACACGGGAAGTTCTGAGAGCCCGCCCCGGAACGGGGCGTTGTCTGAGTGTGGTTGAGTCGGTATGCTCTGGCGCAGAACCCACGGCCTCCATTGCTTTTTTCCCAGTTCCATCTACCTCCTGAATTGCAACGCGCGTTGTCCGATCGCGGATATCACGAGACGACGCCCGTTCAGTCCGAGACGATACCGGTCGCGCTCGAAGGCCGCGATGTAGTCGCCACCGCGGAAACCGGTAGCGGCAAGACCTGCGCGTTCCTGACCCCGACCCTCAGCCGGCTTCATCGCGCCCACACTAATCATCTGGCTGCGTTGATCATCACTCCGACCCGTGAACTCGCCACCCAGGTCGCACGCGAGTTCACCGCGCTGGCGCGGCATACGCGATTGCGCGCGGCGGTCGTGATGGGTGGAGAATCGGAGAAGCGGCAGATCGACGAGATTCGCGCGGGCGCACAGGTGCTGGTCGCGTGCCCGGGCCGGCTTATCGACTACCTCGAGCGGCATATCGTCAAGCTCGACAAAATCGAAGTGGTCGTCATCGACGAGGCTGACCGCCTGCTCGACATGGGTTTCCTGCCGCAGCTTAAGCGGATCATGCGGATGGTGCCGCGGCAGCGGCAGACGATGATGTTCTCGGCGACGATGGCGACCGGACCGGAGATGCTGGCGCGCGAGTTCCTGCACGATCCGGCGCGGGTGACGATCGGCGAGAAGTCCGCGCCGCCCTCGACCGTGCGGCAATCGATCTATCCAGTCTCGCTGGAAGAGAAGAGCAAGATGCTGCTTGAAATTCTCAAGCGGCCCGAAATCGAACGCGCGATCGTGTTCACCCGGACCAAGAGCCGCGCCGACCGTATCGCGAAGATGCTACAACATGCGCACATCCGCGCCGTGCAAATTCACGGCGATCGATCGCAGGGGCAGCGCAACGCGGCGCTGGCGGGCTTTCGAGCGCGGAAGTTCCGCGTGATGGTCGCGACCGACCTGGCGGCGCGCGGGCTCGATATTCCCGACGTATCGCACGTGATCAATTTCGATCTGCCCGATGAAACCGAGAGCTACATCCACCGCGTGGGCCGGACGGCGCGGATGGGCAAGTCCGGCGAGGCAATCAGTCTCGTTACTCCCGAGGAGCGCGTGACCCTGGCGCGTCTTGAACGCATGCTCGGCGAGCAGCTCGAGCGCGAGCACGTGGAGGGATTCGAGAAGATCCAGATCACGGCGCCCAAGCCGGTGAAGCTGTTTTCCTCGTCGCGCGCTCCGTCGCGCAATCGGCCCCGCTCGCGCTGGGCATAGAACAAGAACCGGGCATCCGCGGATTCTTCTTTTCTCTATTCCGGGAGCCGCCCGGTCAGCGAAGCGCGCTGGGAAATCTCGATCCAGTTGCCGTCGGGATCGCGGATGAAGGAAATCCTCGCGACCGTGCCCAACGTCACCGGCGGCGCGCCTTCCCATACTCCCATCGAGAGAAAGCGCTTGTGCTCGGCATCGCAGTTCTTCACCTGCACGGTGATGTACCGGAAGCCGACGGCGCGCATCGATGCGATCACATCGGCGGCCGGCGCAGAAGGTGACTGCTCGGCGCGGCGCGCGGAAGGATCGTGGGTGAAGCCTACGATCGTCTCACCGATTCGGTAACGACGATCGTCCAGGCGCTCTCCTCCGAGAACCTCGCCATAGAAGCGCGCGAAGTCGGCTTCGTTGGTAACGCCAAGCTGAATTTCAATCTGACGGATGCCGCGCTGCCCGGCAGGCACCAGCTCTATCGAGTTGCCATCGGGATCAGTCAACTCAAACGGCATCGGCGTGCGCGGATCGGAAATCGTGATGCGCCGGTATCCGCCCGCGACTCGCTCCGGCACCGGGGTGCGCGAGGCGTTTATCTTGAGCACGGAGCCGAGCAGGCCAAAGCGATGCTGCTGCATGCCGCCGCCCAGCGGCAGCACTTCCTCGAATGGCAGCCGCAGGCGCTCGCCATAAAAGGCTTTCATTTCGTCGAGGCGATTGGTGAAGAGCCCGACGTCGATGCAGTTCTTGGCGAGGTCCATCGGATCACGAGCCCTTGGGCAGGCCGAGGACGCGTTCGCCGATGATGTTGTGCTGGATCTGGTTGGTCCCCGCGAAGATCGTCGGTCCGCGCGCCGCCAGCATCCGGAACGACCACTTGCCCTTGTCGATCGCGTGCGGAGCGTTGTACTCGAACTGACTGTACGGCCCGAGCAACTCCATTGCATATAACGCGATCTTGAGCGCCAGCTCGGTGCTGCACAGCTTCATCATCGAACCTTCCGGCCCGGGAGGTAGTCCCTTGAGCTGACGCGTCAACTGCCGATAGCCGGTGTACTTGAGCGCGAGCGCATCGGAGGCGAACTCGGCAACTTTCTGCCGCACGCTCGGGTCATCCCACACCGTTTTGCCATCGCGTGGCAGGCGCTTCGCCAGCTCAGCGAGATCGCGCACTTCCTGGAACGGACCACCAGCTCCGGCGCCGCCGCCGCGCTCGAACATCAGGGTGGTGATCGCGACCTGCCATCCGTTGTTCTTCTCGCCCACGATGTTCTTCTTCGGAACGCGCACGTCCTCGAAGAAGACTTCGTTGAAGCCCTTGCCGCCAGTCATCTGCACGAGAGGACGCACGGTGATGCCGGGGCTGTGCATGTCGATGAGCAGGTAGCTGATGCCTTTGTGCTTGGGCGCCTCGGGGTCGGTGCGGACCAGCGCGAAAATCCAGTCGGCATGCTGCGCCATCGAGGTCCACACTTTCTGGCCGTTGACTACGAAGTAGTCGCCATCTTCCACAGCGCGCGTTTGAATCGATGCGAGGTCGGAACCCGAGCCGGGTTCGCTATAGCCCTGGCACCAGATTTCATCGCCTTTGAGAATGACCGGCAGATGCTTGCGCTTCTGCTCTTCGGTGCCCCAGTGCATCAGGGTCGGGCCGAGCAGGCCGATCCCCATCCCGATACTGGGTTCTCCGAGGTTCAGCCGCGAAAGCTCTTCGCGAAAAATCAGGCGCTGCATCACGGTGGCGCCGCGGCCGCCGTACTCTTTGGGCCAGTTCACCGCGACCCATCCGCCTTCGTTCAGCTTCTTGTGCCATCGGACGCGCGCGCTCCAATGGTCGTCGCCTTCGCTGGCCAGGTTGCTGAAAGACCTGGGCGCGAACTGCTGATTGGCCTCGAGCCAGGTGCGAACTTCCTGGCGAAACGCTTCATCCTCGGGCGTGTAATTGAAATCCATCGTTGGTCCTCGTCGACAGAGCTTTCGATCGCGGCCGGTTGAGCCTCGTTCAAATCCTTACCATGACTGCGAAAGCGTAAAGAATCCACCCCTTTGCGGCCAGCCCCTTACGCATCGCCGCTATTCTTCGCACAGGTGGAACCCGAGAGCTCGGCGGCGTTCTTTGTCAGTACCGCTCGTGGCACGCGCCGCATTCGTTGAGATCCCTCGGCTTCGCTCGGGATGACGTAGTGGGCTTTCCGTGCAGGTAACCAATGTCTTTTGGCTCTGAGCGGATTTATTCACAAGCTCTCAGGATGAAGTGCTATTCCGCCAGTATCATTTCTTCGACGTCGCGCAGGCGGTCCTTGCCGAAGAAAATCTCGTCGCCGACGTAGAACGTCGGCGAGCCGAAGGTGCCGCGTTCGACGGAACGCTCGGTATTGCGCAGCAGCTCGTCCTTCACCGGCTGAGTCTGGATCAGCTCGAACAATTTCGCGCCGTCGAAGCCCGCGGCATCGAGAACCGAACCAACGATAGCTGGATCGTCCATCTTCTTCGGCTCGCCCCACATGTTCAGATAGACCACGTCGACGTAGCGCTCAAAGATTCCCATCTGACGGGCAGCAATAGCGCCGCGCATTATCATCAGGGTATTCACCGGGAAGAACGGGTTGGGCTGGAACCTGGTGATCCCGTGGCGCTTGATGAAGCGCTGCATCTCCAACCGCTCGTACTGCGGCTTGTTCCTGATGCCGGCGAGGCTCTCGGCGGGAGATCGATTGTTGGTCGCCTTGAAAACTCCGCCGAGCAGAACAGGTACGTACTCGAATTTGGCGCCGGTGCGTTTTTCGATTGCGGGGATAACCAGGTGGCTCAGGTAGGCGTTGGGGCTGCCGAAGTCGAAATGAAATTCAACGTTTTTCATTGGTTCACCATTTTTCGCGAAAGGGGCGAATCTCTATCTCGAACGTCCACGCATCGCGGGGCTGGTTGTAGAGCTGCCAATAGGTCTCGGCGACGGCGGCAGGCCGCATAGGTGATGAATCCTTCGGCGGCGAATTTTTTCGCGATCGCCGCCCCGATATGGTCGCCCGCGCCGATTACTGCCACGGTGGCGTTTCGAGGTTCCACGTCAGTACTCCTTGCTGTTCGCCGCCAGGTTCGTGACGCACGCAGCCGACGTGCGCAGAATCCGGTCCGAGAGCGTTTGGTCATCGACGGCGCGCGCGAGGATCAGCGCCCCCACCATCGTGGAGAACACCGCGAGCGCCTTGTCCTCTCGCCGCGCCGCTTCGCGTTCAGGCATGAGTCCGGCGATCAAATTCACCGCGCCTTCAAGCGCCCTGGTGAACGCGTGCCGCGTCGATCGCGGTTGACGGCTCACATCGGGGCCCAAAGCCGCGAGCACGCATCCGTGCCCGGGGGCGTCGCGATGACTCTGCGACAGGTATTGCTTCACGATTCCGCCGACAGTGAGTTTGCCGCCCGCGCCCTCGGCTCCCCGCTCCCACTTGCGCCGGGAGCCCGCCGATGCGTACAGGATCGCTTCCGCGGCCACGGCGTTCTTGGAGCCGAACTGGCTGTAGAGACTGCCGTGGGTCATCCCGGCGCGCTCCGTGATCGCATCGACCCCGGTGCCCTCGATGCCGTTTTCGCGGAACAGTTGCGCGGCAGCTCTCAGTAGCCGCCGGCGATTTTGGTTCGCTTCTTCCTTCGATACCCGCATCCAGTTGTCTCCCGCGCTTGACTCAATTCATTGCGATCGTCATCAATGTACTAAACATTACGAGCGTCATCAATAGACAGGAGCCATCCATGAGTGAGCCAGCATCGAACCGCAGTTGTATCGTGGTGGGCGTCGGCAAGGGCCTGGGCGCCGCGCTCGCACGCAGCTTTGCGGACGGGTAGAAGGTGGCACTGCTGGCGCACAGCGCGGATGTGATCGAGAAGACCGCGGCCGACATCAACGCCGCGGGCGGGACCGCCCTGCCCTTGCGCCACGATGCGACAGTGGAGGCACAGATTGCCGAAGCGTATGCGCGGGTCGTTCGCGATCCGGGACCGGTGGAGGTTCTCATTTACAACGGCGGGCGGCGGCCGATCGGACGGCTGATGGACACCACGCCGCAGGTATTCGAGGAGACCTGGCGCTTGCACACGTTCGGCGCATTCCTGAGGTCGCGGCAGGTGGTTCCCGACATGCTCAAGCCGTCGGCGATCGCCGATGCCTTCTGGTACCTGGCGCACCAGGACCGCAGCGCGTGGAGTCACGAACTGGATGTGCGCCCCTTCACGGAAAAGTTCCAGGTTTAGAGGCCTTTACGATGAACAACGACCTCACGGTATGGGGAGTCGGCACCTCGCGCACCATTCGGGTCCTCTGGATGCTGGCGGAGCTCGGTCTCGAATACGACCTGCATCCGATTGGATCACGAACCGGAGAAACGCAGGAAGCAGACTTCTTGCGGCTCAACCCTCGCCACAAGATCCCCGTGCTTCGGCACGGCGAGTTTGTGATCACCGAAAGTGCGGCAATCCTTCAGTACCTGAACGAGACGTTCCCGCATCCGGATATCTATCTACCGATCGACGCGAAGAGCCGGGCGCGCCTGGCCGAGTGGTGCTACTTCATCATGACCGAACTCGATGCGGGTTCGTTGTACGTAGTCCGCCGTCACGCGGGGCTGAAGCAGGTCTATGGTGAAGCGCCATCGGCAGTGGAAGCAGGCAAGAGTTATTTCCTGCACAACCTCGGGGCAATGGCATCGCGTATCGGCGTGGAAAGCCCGTACCTGCTCGGTGAAAAGCTGAGCACGGCGGATATCCTGATGACGACTTGCCTCGAGTGGGCGCTAATCGAGAAGCTGGCGCTTCCCGACAACGTGATGAAGTATCGCAATCGTGTCGCGAGCCGGCCCGCGTTCAAGGCCGCGTTGGCGAAAAACTTCCCCGAGTAACAGGAGATGGTCGTGAGTACCGAAAAGAAAGCCGCAGGACCGCTCGATGGGGTCAGGGTGCTGGACCTGACCACGATGATCGCAGGTCCAGTCGCCACGATGATGCTCGCCGACCAGGGGGCGGACGTGATCAAGGTCGAGACGCCCAGCGGCGACCTGATGCGCCGGCTGGCCAAGGGGCGCAACGGGATGAACCCGGCGTTCCTCTCGGCGAATCGCAACAAGCGCTCCATCGCGATCGATCTGAAAAACGCAGAAGGGCAAGCTATTCTGCGCAAGCTGATCACGACCGCCGACGTGCTGGCGCATAATTTTCGACCCGGCGCGCCCGAGCGGCTCGGGGTCGCGGAGTCGGACGTGCGCGCGATCCGCCCGGACATCATCTATGTCTCGATCAGCGGCTTTGGCGAAACGGGTCCATACGCGGGACAGCGCGCCTATGACCCGGTGATCCAGGCGGTGTCGGGTCTCGCCGACGTGCAACGCGATCGCGATACGCGGCGGCCGCGAATGATTCGCACGATCATCGCCGACTTCACCACCGCGCTCACCAACGCGCAGGCGATCACCGCGGCGCTGTTCGCGCGGCAACGCACGGGTGAGGGGCAACATGTACGGATCGCGATGCTGGATGCGATGATCTCGTATTTGTGGCCGGAGGCGATGCCGGCACTGACGATGGTCGGCGAGGAGCGCGACCCCTCCGACGGCGACATGGGCCCGGACCTGATCTTCGCGACGCAGGATCGGTACATCACGGCCGGCGCGATGTCGGACGACGAATGGGCCGGCATGTGCCGGGCGCTGAAGCGCGAGGACTTGATCGAGGACCCGCGCTTCAAGACCGCGCACTCGCGAACGATCAACGCCGTAGCGCGGCGGGAAATCATGTCGAGCGAACTGGAAAAGTGGCAGGCCGACGAGATCCTCGCGCGCCTGCTTGCCAACGATGTTCCATCGGGCCCGGTGCGAAGCCGCTTCGAACTGCTCGAAGATCCGCAAGTGCGCGCGAGCGGAATTCTCGAAATCCACGAGAGTCCCAGGTACGGCCGTGTCCGACTACCACGACCCGCCGCGCGATTCGATCGCACGCCCGCGAAGATTCGCACTCTCGCCCCAATGCTGGGTGAGCACAATGCCGCGATTCTTGGAGAGCTGGGATACGCGGCGGGCGACATCGAACGGATGGAACGCGAGCAGATCATACATCAGCAGCGCTGACGAGCAGGCAATTCAAGTTCTTCTCCCGAAGAGAGAAGGCGGCGCGCCGCGCGCCGGATGAGGGATGAAAGAATCATGGCGCAAGGCGAAAGAGGAACAACTATGAGCGCATCGAATCCAGTTGCAGTCGTCACCGGCGTCGGTCCCGGAACCGGCGCGGCGATCGTCCGTCGCTTCGCGCAGGGCGGCTATAGAGTCGCGATGCTCGCGCGGAATCGCGATCGCCTCGACGCACTGGAGAAAGAAATCGCGGGCAGCCGCGCGTATACGTGTGACGTGACCGACGAGGCGCGCGTCGATTCCACGCTCGAAGCAGTCCGCAAAGAACTCGGTACTCCTGGAGTGCTGGTTCACAACGCGGTCGGCGGCGCGTTCGGCAGCTTCCTTGAAATCGATCCCGCCGTGCTGAATCAGAATTTCCAGGTGAACACGATGGCGCTGCTGCATCTGGCGCGGCGGCTCGCACCCGCGATGGTGGCTGCAAAGGATGGCGTGATCATCGCGACCGGCAATACCTCGGCGCTGCGCGGCAAGGCCGCCTTCGCGGGATTCGCACCGACCAAAGCGGCGCAGCGAATCCTCGCCGAAGCGATCGCGCGCGAGGTCGGGCCGAAGGGCGTGCACGTTGCTTATGTGGTGATCGACGCGGTGATCGACCTGGAGTGGACGCGCAAACGCTTCGCGAGTGCGCCCGATGACTTCTTCATCAAGCCTGCCGCGATTGCGGATGAAGTCTGGCACGTCGCGCACCAGGACAAGTCCGCGTGGTCATTCAACGTGGAAGTACGCCCGTTCAAGGAATCGTGGTGAGGGACCATGAGTGACCTGCGAATCTTTTCCTATCTTCCGAATCCGCGCATCTGGAAGGCAACTATCGCAGCGCGGCTCTGCGGGGTCGAGGTGGAAGTGCGCGGAGCGGCGCCGCGGGAGCTTCAGTCGTGGCTGTGGGACTTCGATGCGCATCCGCTTTCGGATGAAGATCGCGCCGCGTCGGCGAACCTGCGCGCCGGGAAGGTCGGCTTCAAGAGCGCGCTGCACAAAACCGACGCGTTCCTGGAAGCGCATCCGTTCGGAACGGTGCCGGCTGCGTTCAGCCCCGACGGCAAGACGGGAATCTTCGAATCGAACAGCATAATGCGCGCAGTCGGGCGCCTCGGTGCCGATCGATTCCCGCTATACGGCCACGATCCGTATGAAGCATCGCGCATCGACAGCTTTCTCGATGCCAGCCTGGTGTTCGCGCGCGATATGCAGGTTTACCTGCTCGCGTTTGGCGGCGAGGGCGTGCCCGCCGACATCCACGCGCGCACGCGCGATGCATTTGCGGCGTACGCGGGCGGCATCAACCAGGCGCTTGCGGAAAATCGCAAGTTCCTGGTGGGAGACGACGTGACCATCGCCGATATCTGCTTTGTCGCGGAATTGAGTCTATTCATGAATGAAAGAGGCCGTGGCAGGGAGCTCGCGAGCAAAGGCCTGAAGCCGATTCTGCATCCGGAGGTACACAAGGAATATCCGCTGGCATTCGCGCATTTCGAGCGGCTGAGCACGCATCCCGCGTTCGCGCCGGACGTGCAGCCGTATCTCAAAAAGATCGCCGCGATAGCGAACTCCTGATTCCCTTTCCTTTCCGAGCAGAGGGTTAGGGAGCGGTAGCACGAGCGCGATGCGGCATCTGCCTCGCTCCTGCGGCCCCTGTTTGATCGAACTTTTCTGACCGGTCGAAGTCCGAGCGGGGCCGCTCGAACTTGCGCTGAGGTTGCATCGCGACCACCGCACCTTTCCGTAATCCTCCCCTTGGACAAGAGGAGGAAACAAGGCGCATTGCGTCGACGGATGGGCAAGTCCATCTTTGTTCGAGATCGAACGTCTCTGAAAACATCATTGAGGTCGATTGATGATTAAGCTGAAGCTGGCGCGGATGGCGCCGATTATTCTCCTGGCTGTGTTGAGTGCGGGGTGCGCGGGTGATGCGCAAGGATCGTCGCAATCAGGTTCGTCGAAGAACGATTGGAGCTTTCTCGCAAACAGCTACTGGATTGTGCCACCGCAAAATCTCCTCGCTTTGCTCTCGAGTACCGCTGACGGTGGTACCGTCGTCCCGGTTTCCGATCAGACCGTCTTTTATATCCAGACCTACCAGGGCGGATATTTCTGGGGTAAGACCGCGACGCTGTTTACGGTTGCGGGTCAAAGCGTCGGACCAAATTGTTTTCAGATGGTTGGTTCGGTGACTCCCGAAGGATCGGTGCAACTGTCGTTCACACCGACCAACTCATCGGGTAGCCCAACCTCAGGCCTGGGAACGATGCGCTTTATTCGAGACCAGTGGACGATGGAAAACCAGATGTCCACCGGGTCGAGCTCAGGGGAAGTCACGCACTGGGCCTATATGGCGCAATGCGCAACCGGCCAACCGTGCATGCAGAATCTGCCCGGGACGGATCTGACGATCCAGCAGATGCTGGCGCCCTGCAGTTAAGCAGCGATTGAGCGAGGACCCCAAAAGTCTATTTTTTCTTTCCGTCATTCTTCGCTCCGCAGACTCCGCTCAGAATGACGAAAGGGTTATTCCGGCGCATGTTGCCGGAGCTTGCTCACGAACGTGGATCTACGAGAGAAATTCGATGAGCGCCGACTTGAGGTTGTGGCTGGGGCGTTCGACGTCTCCCAGCTTGGTCAGCGCATAGCGCTCGTCTTCATCGAGGTCGTTCCACTTGTCTTGCGTCAACTCAGTGCCAAGATCGCGCGCATGCGCGATCAAGCGGGCCGGGGGCGCCTTCGGAGGCGTCGCTCCGCGTCGCACTTCCTCTGACAGCTCCTTGGGCGGGCTTCCGGCGCGCGCCATGGTCACCTCTTCGATGAACAACTTGAGCGCAGCGCATTCGTCCGGAGTGTTCGCGGGCGCATGGCAGATCATCAGGCGCTCGCCGCGCCCGAGCTGCTGCCATTGCGCGAGATGAATCTTTATTCCGACTGCATCGAGTTTGCGCCGCGCCTGCATCGGAACGCACGCGAGCGATTCATAGATTTCCGCCTCGAACTGAAATTGGCGAATCATGACAGCGAATGCTCCTTGCGATGCTTCAGCCGCGCGTAGCGCGGACGCTCGGATTGGTTCCTCAGAGCCGGCCCAAGCCGTGCCGTCATCGTACGCGCGTTCACTTCTTCATTGCACCCGGGACAGGTAAGCGTGGGCATTACGTGAGCGCCGCACTCGCGATGTACGAGTTCAATCGGCGGGCCTTCCTTGCCGGCCATCCATCGATCGCCCCATCGCAGCAATGACACGACGACCGGGTAGAGATCGATTCCCTTCTCGGTCAGCCGGTACTCGTACCGCTGCGGACGATCCTGGTAGCGAACGCGGGCGAGGATGCCATCACCCACCAGCTTTTTCAGGCGCGCGGCCAGCCTATGACGGGTCGTGCCGAGGTCGTTCTGGAAATCCTCAAAACGGCGCACGCCGAGGAACGCATCGCGCACGATCAGCATTGTCCATCGATCGCCGACGACCGAGAGGCTCCGCGCGACCGAGCACTTCATTTTGTTTATTTCAGACCATCGCATGAGAGAGATTTTTTCAGCCTTGACTCAATAATAAGTTCCAAAATAGAACTTGGTCAATATCAACGCGGATCGCCCCAGGTTCGGAGAAGCACCATGGACGAATGGCATAAAACTGCATGCATCCTCTGCTCGGTTAACTGCGGACTCGAGGTCAAAGTCGAGAATCGCCATATCACGCGGGTGCACGGCGATCGCGATTCTGCCGCGTCGAAGGGGTACGCGTGCGAAAAAGCGCAGCGGGTCGATTACTACCAGAACGGACGCGACCGGCTGACCTCGCCGCTGCGGCGGAAGCCTGACGGGACTTTCGAAGAGATCGATTGGGATACGGCGATTCGCGAAGTCGCGGCAGGATTCAAGAAGGTCCGCGACACGTGGGGCGGAGCGAGCATCTTCTACTATGGCGGCGGCGGCCAGGGGAACCATCTGGTCGGCAGTTACGGTGCATCGACGCGCCGCGCACTCGGGATGGTGTACTCATCGAACGCGCTCGCGCAGGAGAAGACGGGAGAGTTCTGGGTCGAGCATCAATTGTTCGGCAACGCGATGCGCGGGAGCTTCGAGCATGCCGAAGTCGCGGTGTTCGTGGGTAAGAACCCGTGGCAATCGCACGGCTTTCAGCGCGCGCGCCCTATCCTTCGCGAGATCTCGTCGGATCCCAACCGCGCCCTGGTGATTATCGATCCGCGCCGCACCGAGTCCGCCGAGATGGCTGACTATCATCTGCAAGTGCGGCCGGGCACCGACGCGTTCTGCCTTGCCGCGCTGCTCGGCGTCCTGGTGCAGGAAGACCTGGTGGCTCACGATTTTCTGCATGAGCGCGCGGAGAACGGCAGTGAACTCCTCGATGCCTTGAAGGAAGTTCCGGTCGCCGACTACTGCAAGCGGGCAGGGCTCAGCGAAGAGCTGGTGCGCGAGGTTGCGCGCCGAATCGCCCGCGCCTCGAGCGTGTCGCTGTACGAGGACCTTGGAATCGAGCAGGCTCCGCACAGCACGCTCAATTCGTATCTCGAAAAACTGCTCTACGTGTTGACCGGCAATGTTGGAAAGAAGGGAGCGATGAACGCCGGCACCACTCTCACCGGCCTGTTCAGCGGGGCGTTGTCGTCGGCAACCAGCCCGGTCGGGGGCCATCGGATTATCGGCGGGATGATTCCGGCCAACGTCATTCCCGACGAGATTCTGACTGACCATCCGAAGCGCTTCCGCGCGATGTTCGTCGAGGCGGAGAATCCCGCGCATTCGGTGGCCGACAGTGCACGGATGAGAGAAGCGCTGCGCGCACTCGAATTCCTGGTCGTAATTGACGTTGCGATGAGCGAGACGGCCCGCGAGGCCCACTACGTGCTGCCATCGTCGTCGCAGTACGAGAAGTGGGAAGCGACCTTCTTCGGCTCGCCCTACTCCACCGAAACCGACTTCGCGAACACCTTCACGCTGCGCGCGCCGATTATCGACCCGCTACCGGGCACGCTCCCGGAAGGCGAAATTCATCGCCGCATCGTGCGCGAACTGGGCGCGCTGACTGACGAAGATGTCGCCCCGCTCAAGGCTGCAGCCGCAAAGAGCCGGCAGCTATTCGCGATGGAGCTGATGCGTGCGGTTTCCGAGAAGCCGGAGCTCGGCGCGGTGATGACGGTGCTGCTCTACGAAACGCTGGGACCCGCACTCGGCGAGGGCGCAGAAAATGCTGCCTCCGTGTGGGGGATAATCCAGGAGTACTCACGCAGATATCCGGAATCGATCCGCCGCGCGGGTATCAACGGCAAGGATCACGAGCTCGGCGAACTGCTCTTCGATGCGATCTTCAAGGATCGCTCCGGCGTCGTAATCAGTCTCGATCCGTTCGAAGAGACCTGGCGCAGGATCCACAAGGGCAAAATCGATCTCACGATTTCCGAGCTGATGCCGGAGCTGCGCGGGCTGCGCAACGAGAATCCGACGGCAGATCCCGCGTTTCCGTTCATTCTTTCGGCAGGGCAGCGGCGCTCTTCGACGGCCAATACGATCATCCGCGACCCGAAATGGCGGCCGAAAGATCCGGTGGGCGCACTCTGGATGAATGCCGAAGACGCATCGCAGCTCGGCGTGAAGAGCGGCGGCCGCGTGCGAATTGTCACCAAGCGCGGCAGCGCCGAGTCGACAGTCGAGGTGAATGACAGCATGCAGCCCGGCCATGTCTCGCTGCCTAACGGCACCGGTCTCTGGTATCCCGATCGCGAGGGGCAGGAATTTCAGAATGGCGTCGCGCCCAACGAGCTGACCACGACGGAGCATCGCGACTGGTTCGCGGGCACGCCGTTCCATAAGCACGTGCCGGCGCGCATCGAAGCGATCGCGAGCTGAGGATCGCCGTTCTCGCCTCTCCCGGAGCGGAGAGGTCAGGAGAAGGCTCAGGTCGGCTACTCGTTGAAGCGCCAGGTGTCCTTCGCGGTACCGCTGATTTGCCAGCGCGGCATCACGATGTTCGGATCGCTGGTTGGCTCGAACACGACCTTGCACGGCAGGCCCATCGCGACTTCTGATTCGTCATTAGTCAGCACGCCAGCCACGCGCGTCACGGTGCCATCCGCTTCCTTGCAATCATCGAGCTCGATGATCGCGACAACGTACGGCACCGACCCAATGAATGCGCCCACGATCGGCTGGGTGACCACGATATAGCTGTGAATGACGCCGGTGCCGGCGGTCTCGAACCATCCGATTTCCATCGACATGCACTTGCTGCACGCGGGAATGCCCGGTGGAAACCATTTGTGGCCGCACTTGAGACACTTGCGTACGAGGTACTTCTTGTCCCGCGTGGCGGCCCACCATTCGCGCGTGTCGGGATCGGGAAGGATGCGAAGCTTCGAATAATCAATTGTTACCGCCATCGCCGTGTCCCCTCGGTCAGGCCGCCATCCCGCGCAGGATTAGCGAGCTCGCCATCGTTTCAGTCCCCCACGCCATCCCGCAGCAGATCCTCGCCTTGCGAAGTTGGCGGCAGCCCTTGCCGCGATCGTAGGTGTGTTTGCCTTCGCGCCATCCGGGGCATGCGTCGTCGGCGCGATGGCGCAACTGGCGTACGTTTTCGATCACCATCTGCACGCCGTGCGTGTAGCCCTCGGAAAGATGGCCGCCCGAGAGATTGCTCGGCAGCTCGTGATCGATCTGCAGGCGGCCGCCCTTGACGAAATCGCCCGCCTCGCCCGGCCGGCAGAAGCCGTTGGCTTCTAGCTGGATGAGGGTCGTGAAGGTGAACGCGTCATAGCAGGAGACGAAGTCCACATCGGCGTGAGTTATGCCGGCCATCCCGAAGGAGCGCTTCCATCCGTAGTTGCCCGCCACGTAATGCAGGACCGGGCGCGAATAGTTCCACTGCGGATTGTCGGCCATCGTGCGCGCATAGCCGCCCATGATGAAGACGGGAGGCTGGCGCAGGTCGTAGGCGCGTTCGCGCGAAGTGACGATGATCGCCGCGGAGACGTCGGTTTCCTGGCAGCAATCGAGCAGGCGGAACGGTTTCGCGACCCATCGCGACTTTTGATGATCCTCGATCGTGATCGGCGAGCGATGAATCGCCTTGGGATTGAGACTCGCGTGATAGCGATGCGCGACAGCGATCTCCGCGAACGCTTTGGTCGTGCATCCCGTATCCCGCAGATAGCGCATCGCGGACATCCCGAACCATTGCGCGGGCGTGGTCCAGCCCCATCCCATGTAGAACTGGTTATCGCCCTCTGCATTCGCGACGGGAATGGGTCCGCCCGGAATCTGCCCGCCCATCCTGCGGCCGGAGCGCCCGTTCATCGATCGAAAGCAGACGATGGTCTTCGCGTAGCCGGCCTCGATGAGACCGATTGCGTGCGCCACCAGCGCCTCGGTGCTGGAGCCTCCGCCAACGATGTCGAGACAGTAATTGAGGCGCATTCCGAGCGCAGTCGCGACATGGCCGGAACTGGTGGAATCACCCACCTGGTAGCTGGTCATGCCGTCGATGTCGGATGCGCGCAGGCCGGCGTCGGCCATCGCCTTGCTGACGGACTCGCACGCCATCGAAAGAGTGGTGCGGCCGGAAGGCCGCATATGCGGAGTCTCGCCGACGCCGACGATGCAGTACTTGTCAGTGAGTGCGCCCATTCAGATTTCCTTTGATCTCCGCTTGTAGGACGGCGGTGCGAGCCACGGCAAAATTCCGGATCCTATCTCTCGCCTGTGTGCAGCCAGGGCAGACGTTCCTCGGGAAAGTACTGTTTCGTCGGCTGCAGGAGGGCGGCCTGGTCGAACGCCCCGACGTGAAAATGGGTTTCCTTAAGCTGCGGAAGACTTTCGCAGGTCAGGGTTGAGCCGCACCGCGCGCAAAAGCCGCGCCGCGTCTGTCCTGGCGTGGAATCGAACTTGGTGACTTCGCCTTTGGTGACTTCATAGGCTTCGCGTTTGAAAGCCACGAAGACCGAAACGGGTGCGCCGGTATGCCTTCGACAACTTTGGCAATGGCACCAGTACACACCAATCGGTCGACCGGTGGCGACGAATCGGACCGCGCCGCAGAGGCAGCCACCTTCAAAGCGTTCGGGGGTCATACAATGTCTCCAAATTCGGGAGTTCCGCGCTCACTCCGTTTTAATAGCAAATCTGGCGCGAAACCCGCGTGGCCGGCAGACTTTCACTAATTTTCGAAGTGGGTTATGTGTCAGCCTGCAATCCCAAGCAAAGAGAGAACCTACAATGGATTTTGCGTTAAGCCCCAAGACCGAAGATCTGCGCAAGCGCGTAGGCGCCTTCATGGATCAATACGTCTATGCCGCCGAAAAAGAAGTGCTGGCCCACGAGCGCGCGGATTCGAACGAAGAACATCCGGTGATGAAGGACATCCGCAAGAAGGCCAAGGCGGAAGGCCTGTGGAACCTGTTCCTTCCCGACAAGAAGTTCGGCCCCGGGCTCACCAATCACGAGTACGCCCCGCTGTGCGAGATCATGGGGCGCAGCCCGCTGGGAGCGCGCGCCTTCAACTGCATGGCGCCGGACACCGGCAACATGGAAATCCTGGCCGAGTACGGAAGCGACGAAATCACCAAGCGCTATCTGAAGCCCTGCCTGGACGGCGAGATTCGCACCTGCTTTTCGATGACGGAGCCGGACACCCCGGGTTCCGACCCGACCCAGCTCAAGACCCGCGCCGTGCGCCAGGGCGACTACTACGTCATCAACGGGCACAAGTGGTTCACCTCGGGCGCGATTGGGGCGGCATTCGCGATCACGATGGTGGTGACGGATCCCGATGCGGAGCCGCATCGCCGCGCCAGCCAGATCGTCGTGCCGACCGACACCCCGGGCTTCAACCTGATTCGGCCGGTGCCGGTGATGGGCCACACGGGCGGCGGCGGCCACTGCGAAATCATTTACAAGGACTGCAAGGTCCCGATCACGAACATCCTCGGACGCGAGGGCGACGGCTTCGCGATTTCGCAGGCGCGCCTCGGCCCGGGCCGAATCCATCACTGCATGCGCACCATCGGAATCGCGGAGCGGGCGCTCGAGCTGATGTGCAAGCGGGCGAACACGCGATGGACGCACGGCAGCTTGCTCGCGGACAAGTCGAACATCCAGGAATGGATCGCAGACTCACGAATCGAAATCGACTCGACGCGCCTGATGGTGATGCACGCGGCGTGGAAGATGGATGCCGCGGGCAAGAAGGAAGCGCGCAAGGAGATTTCGGAGATCAAGGTGATGGCGGCGAACATGGTGATGCGCGTGCTGGATCGCGCGATCCAACTCTACGGCGCGGCGGGTGTCAGCGACGATTTCCCGATCGCGCGCTTCTGGCGCGAGAGCCGCGCCCTGCGCATTGCGGACGGGCCGGACGAAGTGCATCGCCAGACCATCGCACGCCGCGAACTACGCGCGTGGAAGTGACGCTGAGGCAACGCCGAAGCGCCATCCTGAGCGAAGCGAAGGATCTCAGCTAACAGTCGACGGTACGCCGCCGGGAGCAATCTCCCGGCGGCGTTTTTCTTACATTCTTTGCCGATGCTGGCTCAACCGCTAGTCTTGTGGCGGAGCTGAAATGACACCCGTAACGATCGCGCTGGCCGGGGCTTGGATGCTGCTGGTTCCGGCCCCGCCCGGAACTCAAATCGCAGCACACATTGAGATGGGTTTCCCAAGCAAGGTCGCCTGCGAAGCGCGACTGAAAGACTTTGCGGGGCGCATCGGGGCATCCTGTCAGGGTCCAAACGCGAGCGACTGGAGTTCCACAAATCAAAGTGGTGCACCGCTGTCCGGCCCCAAAGCAGCACAACGCTGAGAGCTCCGACCCGCCAAACTCTACTGTGCGGTTCCTTGCATGAATACGATTGCGATCGCGATTCCCGCGGCCATAATCGCAAACGACAGCACTACCACCATCGCGATCGTGCTCCCTGGAACGGCCGGCATCGAATGTTCTTCCATCGAGGCCATCTGATGCCCACTGCCATGCACGCCATGCTGCATCTCCGGCATTGCCGCCATCTTCTCGTGTTCGCCACCCTCTGATGCCGGCCGCACCGTCAGCATCCCGTGCTTGAGCTTGTTCGCGACCAGCCACCAATTCATCGGGTATGCGGCAATGAATCCGGCCAGCAGCGCCATGCTCATGATGAACCAGAACGCAGCGGAGCCGGGGCTCGCGCTGCCGGGTACGCGCGATTTGAAGATCATCGCGACCGGGATCATTCCCGCCATCAGGCAGTTCATCGAAGTGAGTTCGGGAATGAAGGAAGCTGCAAGCGCCTTGGTGTACGAACCGCCGACCATGTCGCGCATGAATAGCGCCTGGAAAATCCCCAGTCCGAAGCCGAAGCCCAGGATGTACTCGATCGCGATGTCGAGCGCGGGCGGCATCATCAGGAACCCGCCGAGCACGGCGCCGGCGAGGATGCCGATGCCGTCTCCCGCGACGCAGTGCATCGTGGAGCCGAGCGTCTGCCGCCACGGCGCGGCCACGTATTGTTCGTGTGTGCCGGGTAGCGGCTCGCGGCATCCGAGCACATAGAGCATCGCACCGATCGGTCCGGTGAAGAGCGTCACCAGCACGAAACCCCATTTCAAAACTGGAGACTCGGGCGTGGAGCGGATATCGATCGCGACGAAGGCGACCGAGAGTGCGGTCAATATGAACCAGGTCAGGATAACGCCATCGAGCATGTCGTCCTCGCTGGCGATGAAATCCAGCGGGGCGATCATATGTTCCGCGAACAGCCGAGTGCCATCTGCAATTTCGAGCAGCTTTGCGCCAATCCTTCTTCTGGCGTTAACGGGCGGCTTTTTGGCATAAGTCAGACGATGGCAGGCGAGATCACTCCCGAATTCGGCGAGGTGCGCGAGGAAGAACAGCTCGATTGGGCCAAGCTGATCGCGTACCTGCGCGACAAGCTGCCCGATACGGATCGGCCGCTGACCGTCCGGCAATTCCAGGGTGGACATTCCAATCTGACCTACCTGCTCCGCTTCGGCGATCGCGAGTGGGTGGTCCGCCGACCTCCGTTCGGACCGTTGCCGGCAGGCGGCCACGACATGGGCCGCGAGTACCGAGTGCTGTCGCGCGTGTGGAAGGCATTCAGGCCCGCGCCGCGCGGGATGGTCTATTGCGAGGATCCGTCGATTATCGGTGCGCCGTTCTTCGTGATGGAGCGGCGCAAGGGCATTCTCATCCGGATGCGCCAGCCGCTGCCGCCGGAACTGCCACAGGACCCGGCATCGCTGCGAAAGTTGTCAGAAGGGTTCGTCGATACGCTGGCCGATCTGCATGCGGTGGATTACCAGGCGGCCGGGCTCGGCGATCTCGGAAAGCCGGACGGATTTCTCAAGCGCCAGATCACCGGATGGATGGGGCGATGGGAGAAGGCGAAGACGCGCGAGCTTCCCCTGATGGAAAAGCTCGGCGCGTGGTACCTGGAAAACATGCCGGCTTCGCCGGCGCCGGCGCTGATTCACAACGACTATTATCTGCACAACCTGATGATCGATTTCGCGGACCCCGGGAAGATCGTCGGCGTATTCGATTGGGAGATGTCCACTATCGGCGATCCCCTCGTCGATTTCGGAATCGCGCTCGGCTACTGGCGCGAGGCCGACGACCCGCCGGACTTGCTGGCCACGAGCGAAGGCTCACCGCACACGGTACATCCCGGCTTCATGAGCCGGGAAGAATTGATTCATCGATACGCCACGCGGACCGGACGCGACGTCAGCAACATGCCCTTCTACTGGTCGTGGGCGCACTGGAAGACCGCGACGGTGGTGGAACAGATTTACGTGCGCTACGTGCGTGGGCAGACGACCGATCCACGGTTCAAAAACATGGGCACCCAACCGCCCGCGCTCGCATCAGCAGCGGCCCGCATTGCACGAAGGCTTGGCTTCAGAGATTGACCGATCGTGCCCGTCAGTGTCCGGAGAGGCCGATTCCCGCATGGCACAGGCTTCCAGCTTGTGCGCTTGTCAGACCGAGTGTTTCTACCAAGGTTGCTTTTTTCTACCTATCTGTAAAAATCAAAGCAAATGGGACTTAACATCAAAAACGCTCGGGTCGAGTCTCTCGCCGCCGAGGTCGCAGCTCTGGCCGGCGAAAGCAAGACCGAGGCAATCCGCAAAGCCCTTGAAGAGCGACGGTCCCGCCTTGTGTCCCACGGCCCAAAACGCAACCAACGCGTGGAAGTAATGCGATTTCTCAAGAGAGAGGTGTGGCCAAACATCCCGCCACGTCTGCTTGGCCGCGGCATAAGCAAGCGCGAACGCGAGAAGATTCTCGGCTACGGCGAGACTGGGGTATGACGCTCGATTCCTCCGCGATCCTGGCAATCCTCTTTCAGGAGCGTGGCTTCGAGTCGCTGATGGACCGTTTGCTCGCCGCCCAAACCAGAGTTGTTGGAGCCCCAACCCTGGCTGAAACCGTTATCGTGCTGAGCGCCAAGTTGGGCGAGGGTGCCCAGGGCATGGTCGCGCGCTTCCTGCAGACTTTCGACGTTAGCACGGTCCCGTTCGGAGACGCGCACTGGAAGGAAGCCTGCGAGGCATTTTTGCGCTTCGGGCGAGGACGGCATCGTGCCGGGCTGAATTTCGGCGATTGCCTGAGCTACGCAGTCGCGCGACTAGGCGAACAGCCGCTCCTCTTCGTCGGCAACAACTTTTCCCGAACCGACATTCAGCCTGCCTAGCGGCTTCGATTGCTCCAGGAGACTGGTGAAGAAATTGCGCGTCCTGTTCGTATGCACCGGTAACATCGCCCGCAGCCAGATGGCGGAAGGCTTGTTGCGCCATCGCGCGGGCGATCGATTCGAAGTTTTCAGCGCCGGGACCGAACCCAAAATCCTTTCGCCCACCACCGTGGCAGTGATGCGCGAGGTCGGGATCGACGTGGCCGGACATCGCTCCAGGTCCGTACAGGAATTTGAGGACCAGGACTTCGACTATTTGATCACGCTCTGCAACGTGGCGCGAAAAACGTGCTCAATCCGCGGCCGGGCTGCCCATCAGCATCATTGGGACATCACGGATCCGGCAGACCTCCAGCGGCGAGGTGTCAGCGATCTGCAGGCTTTCAGAAACGCCCGCGATCAGGTGGCGGCTCGACTGGAAGGATTCATCCGCAGCGTCACCACCTGGTACGCGGCTTTAGGCAGGCGAAGCCAATCAGCGAGCGCGGTAGCCGGTAAGAGGTCGGGCCGGGAGTACGGTCGCATGCCCTTTTCGTGTTAGGGGAAACTGCGCTATCTAATGGGTGTCGGGGCGCGGACAGCTTCGGCAAATCCTGCCTGGAGGAACATTCTCGCTTGCACGCATTCAGCTTTGAGTCTCCATCTACGCTCGCCGAGGCCCTCAAGATTATGAAGGCTAATGGCGACAAGGCGCGGCCGATATGCGGCGGCACCGACCTCATCATCCAGATGCGCGCCGGTGTGCGGCAGCCCGCGGTCGTGGTCGATATCAAGAAAGTCAGGGAGATGCGCGAACTCAAGTTCAGTCCCAAATCGGGGCTGAAACTGGGTGCGGCCGTCTCGTGTATCGACGTCGCCGAGAACGCCGACATGCGCCGTCACTACCCGGGTCTCACCGAGGCGGCGCATCTAATCGGTTCGCTGCAGATACAGAATCGCGCATCGGTCGGCGGCAATCTCTGCAACGGATCGCCCGCGGCCGACACCACCCCCGCTTTGATCGCGCTCAAGGCGAAGGCTCGAATCGCCGGCGGAAAGGCGACGCGAGATGTTCCGGTCGAGGAGTTCGTTGTCTCTCCGGGCCGCACGGTTCTCAAGCCGGGCGAGCTGCTCGTGCAGTTGCTGATTCCAGCCCCGGCGCCCCACTCCAGCGATGCGTACTTGCGCTTCATCCCGCGCAACGAAATGGATATCGCGGTGGTCGGGGTGGGGGCCTCGGTCACGCTCGCCGGTGGTGTCGTGAAAGCGGCGCGTATCGGCCTGGGCGCGGTGGCCGCGACTCCGTTGTTCGCCGACAAGGCATCGGAATCGCTGATTGGCAAGAAGCTCGACGAGAGCGCGCTGGAGACCGCCGCGCGGCTAGCGAGCGAGGCATCGTCGCCGATCGACGACATGCGCGGAACCGCCGAGTATCGCCGTCACGTAACCGGAGTGCTGACCCGCCGCGCTTTGACCATCGCGGCCGAGCGCGCCCACAAACATTAGGATTGAAAGAGACAGAAGCATGTCCAAGAAGACACTGGTAGAAGTCAATATCAACGGAGAAGAAGTGGAGTTCCTGTGCGAACCGCGCCAGAGCCTGCTCGAATGCCTGCGCGATGTGCTCGAGATGACGGGCAGCAAAGAGGGATGCCTCACGGGCGACTGCGGAGCGTGCAGCGTGCTGATCGACGGGCGCGCGGTATGCTCGTGCCTGATGCTCGGGGTCGAGGCGCAGGGCAAGGAGATCCGCACGGTGGAAGGCCTCGCGGATGGCAACACGCTGCATCCGCTGCAGCAGAAGTTCCTGGAGCACGCGAGCTTGCAGTGCGGAATTTGTACGCCGGGTTTCCTGATGTCGGCGACGGCACTGCTGGAGCGTAATCCCAATCCGACCGAAGCCGAGATCCGCTATGCGCTGGCGGGCAACCTGTGCCGCTGCACCGGATACGATAAGATTGTCAGGGCGGTTCTTGATGCGGCCAAGTCGATGAAATCCGGCGTGCGTACCAGCCGCGCCGCGTAGAGCGAACCAGAGAGGTCACACCATGGAAGGCACGAATTCCAACGGCAAGTTCAAGGTAATCGGCACCCGGCCCATTCGTCACGACGGGGTCGACAAGGTTATCGGCCGCGCCAAGTACGGCGCCGACTACGCGTTCCCGGGCATGCTCCACGGCAAGGTGCTGCGCAGCCCGCACGCACACGCGAAGATCAAATCGATCAAAACCGCCAAGGCGTTGAAGCTGCCGGGCGTGAAAGCCGTCGTCACCGCGGCTGACCTGCCCCAGGCCGACGACAAGATCGAGCAGGCGGGTGAGATGGCGATCAATCCGCGCCACCTTTCGATGAACATCCTGGCGCACGACAAGGTCCTCTACGACGGACACGCGATCGCCGCAGTCGCGGCGACCAGTCCGCACATCGCGGAGGAAGCGTGCAAGCTCATCGAGGTGGAATACGAAGTGCTCCCGCCGGTGATGACGGTGGATGTCGCGATGAAGCCCGGCGCCGCGATCCTGCATCCCACGCTGCGCAACCGCGAGGAAGGCGACAAGCAAACCAACGTCGCTAACCATATCCAGTTCAAGCGCGGCGATCTCGAGGCTGGATTCAAGGCAGCCGACTTCGTTATCGAGCGCGAGTTCAACACCGCGATGGTCCACCAGGGCTATATCGAGCCGCACAACGCGGTGGGCATCTACAATGCCGACGGCCAGGCAACCATCTACTGCTCGACGCAGGGCGCCTTTGACGTGCGATCGCTGAGCGCGCAGGTAGTGGGAGTTCCGGTCGGCAAGATCAAAGTCGTCCCGGCGGAGATCGGTGGCGGATTCGGCGGCAAGACCACGGTTTATCTCGAACCGCTCTCGCTGCTGCTCTCCAAGAAGACCGGGCATCCGGTGAAGATGGTGATGACGCGGTCGGAAGTGCTGCGCGGATCGGGACCGACCTCGGGTTCGAAGATCAAGGTGAAGATGGGCGCGACGAAAGACGGCAAGATCGTCGCGGCAGAGGTGTGGATGGCCTACGAGGCCGGCGCTTTCCCAGGTTCTCCGGTCGGCGCGGGCGCGATGTGCATCCTGGCGCCCTACACGATCGAGAACCTGCAGATCGATGCCTACGACGTCGTGGTAAACCGGCCCAAGACTGCTGCTTACCGCGCGCCGGGGGCAACCAACGCGGCGATGGCGGGAGAGACGGTGATCGACGAGATCGCGGAACGATGCGGTATCGATCCGATCGAACTTCGCGTCCAGAACGGCGTCAAGGAAGGCTCGCCGCAGGTTGTCGGACCTCCGTTCAAGGCAATCGGTTTCATCGAAACCCTGGACGCGATCCGTAACAGCGATCATTACAAGTCCAAGCTGTCCGGCCCCAACCAGGGCCGCGGCGTCGCGACCGGGTTCTGGTTCAACGCCGGCATGCAATCGTCCGCCACGGTGAATATCCATACCGATGGCACCGCGAGCGTAGTCACCGGCTCGCCGGACATCGGAGGATCGCGCGCCTCGATGGCGATGATCACGGCGGAGGTCCTGGGAATTCCGGTTACCGATGTCCGCCCGCTGGTGGCCGACACGGATTCGATTGGCCATACCGACGTTACCGGCGGGAGCCGCGTCACCTTCGCAACCGGCATGGCCGTCTACGAAGCGGCGCAGGATGCCGCCCGTCAGCTTCGCGAGCGCGCGGCCAAGGTCTGGGAGGTGAAGCCCGATGACGTCGAGCTGCACGATGGGTCAGTGCGCCTCAAGGACCCGGCGTCAGTTGAGAAGGGCGAAGGCAAACCGCCGATGAGCATGAAGGAGCTGGCGACCAAGCTGGCGCGCACGGGAGGACCGATCATCGGCCGCGCCAGCGTGAATGCGCGCGGAGTGGGACCGGCGTTCGCGACCACCTGCGTCGATGTCGAGGTCGATCCCGACACCGGCAAGGTCCAGATTCTGCGCTGCACCGTCGCCCAGGATGTCGGCAAAGCCATTCACCCGAGCTATGTCGAAGGACAGATGCAGGGAGGCACCGCGCAGGGCATCGGATGGGGTCTCAACGAAGAGTACTTCTACGATGACAAGGGCATCCTGCGTAACACCGGATTGCTCGATTACCGGATGCCCACCTGTCTGGACTTGCCGCTGATTGAAACGGCTATCGTGGAAGTGGCCAATCCGGGTCATCCGCTGGGCGTACGCGGAGTCGGCGAAGTGTCGATCGTTCCGCCGCCCGCCGCGCTGGCCAACGCGATTTACCGCGCGGTTGGCGTGCGGATGTCCGAGACGCCGATGTCACCGCCGCGCCTGCTCAAGGAGATCCTCAAGAAGCGCGCCACGGAGGAAACTCACTCGGCCGCGGCCGACTGATTGGAACAGCAAGAAGGCAGAGAGCCGGGCCGCCTTGGCCCGGCTCTTTTAATTTGAAGATGCCGATCGCGATCATCCCATCATTGCTGCGCAAGTACACCGGTGGCGTCGAGCGCGTCGAGGTGCAGGGGCACAACGTGCGGGAATTGGTGGCGGACCTGGGCCGTAAATTTCCGGACCTTACCAGCCATCTGCTGGAAGGAGACGACCTCAAACCTTCAGTGGCGGTTTCCGTCGATGGGGAGATCGCGCCGGGCGGAATCCTGGAGCCGGTAAACGATAAAAGTGAGGTTCATTTCCTGCCCGCTATTGGCGGCGGCAGATGAGGAAAGCTGCCGACAGCGTAAAGATTTAGCCTCAAACTGCGACATCATATTTCGTTGCAAGCCGCCGCTTATTGGGCGACAATAGTTGTGCTGGCCGGGGTTTGCCCCCCTTTTCCCGGTTGGCGTTAGGCCGGGTGAAGCGATTCGCTCGGCCTTTTTTCCTGGCGCGCGGATTCGGACCAAAGGTTCTGAGCGATCGTTCTGTCTACCGACGCGATGTCGACATCGCGCGGTTTATCGCTGCGGTGGGCCGAAAAACAAAGGGGAAGCAGTTGCTTCCCCCGTTTGCCCTCTTCATCCGAAGAAGAATCAGCTCATGAACACTTCGCGCACGTGATTGGTGTCGTTGTACTCGCGCACCTGCTCGATCTTGTCGCCCGCGAACCGAAAATAGAAATGATAGCGGTTCGCATACTTCTTGCCGTTGGCCGCCGTGGTATCTGATTCAGCCTGGATGGCAACGTGATTGGATTCTCCGATCACGGTGTGGAACTTCAGGTTTAGCCCGTTGGGAAACATCTGCTTGAGCGTGACCGGCAATCCCTTGAGCAGGGTGGCTTTACCCTTGATAGGGGCGACGCCCGGCAGCCGGCCCATCATCTCGAATTCGACGTTGTCGTCCAGGATGCCTTCGAGCACCTTGACGTCGGGATGCTCCAGGTTCTTGAGAAACGTGAGCGCGCGATCTTTCTGTTCCTGCATGTTCATCGGAATGCTCCTTCTGGTTGCAGCACGTGGCTAGCGCTGGCGAGGTTTCAGCACCAACACCGAACAAGGGGCCTGGCGCACGAGCTTTTCCGTGACGCCGCCGATTAGCGCATACTCGGCGCCCGAATGCCCGAACGCGGGCAGCACGATCAAATCGATACCGTTCTCCTTGGCATACTCGACGAGCTTGCCCACCGGCGGTCCGACCAGCACGGCAGTGGTAACCTTGTCCGAGTTGCCGAGCTCATCTTTCTTGAGCCGCGCGAGTTCTTCTTCGGCCTGCTCTTGCATCGCGTTCTCGCGCATCAGCTCGCGGGTCCGTTCCACGATCGTGAAATGGGGCCCGACCACGTGAACGATGTGCAGATCGCCGTTGACGTCGCGGGTTAGTTCCCATGCGTTACGCAGCGCCTCGGCCGAATGTTCGGAAAAGTCGAGCGGCGCCATTACCTTCTTGACGTTTTGAATCATGATGCCTCCGGAATCCCTGCAATTATCACGGTCTTTGCGGCGGCTGCAAACCCGAACAATTCTGTGCAATTATCGCGTCCGCTGCGAATGAACGGCGCCCCTGCGCCCCTTCCGGAAGAGGCAATGCGATGAAAGCAACGGTGTTCCACGGTCCGCGCGACGTCCGCATCGAGAGAGTCCCCGACCCGGGTCTCAAATCGCCGACCGATGCGATCGTGCGCATCACGCGCGCCGCCATCTGCGGATCCGATCTCCACTCCTATCACGGCAACCAGCAGGTCATGCCCGGCTTCGTGCTCGGGCATGAGGGCGTCGGCGTGATCGAGGAAGTCGGTAAGGGCGTGAGCCATCTGAAAAAGGGGCAGCGGGTGGTCGTCGCCGGCGCGGTCGCGTGCGGCGATTGCTTCTTTTGCCGCCGCGGGCAGGTCGCGCAATGCACGGTCAGCGGCGCGGCGGTGTTCGGCTACGGTCGGAATTTCGCGGGGACGTTCGGAGATATCGGCGGAGAGCAGGCCGAGGCGGTGACGGTGCCGCTCGCCGATTACACCTGCTTTCCGCTGCCCGATGCTATCACGGACGAGGCGGCGGTCTTTCTCGCGGATATTCTGCCGACCGGATACTTCGGCGCGATCAACGGTAACATCGAGCCGGGAGATACCGTGGCGGTTTTCGGATGCGGCCCGGTGGGGCTATGCGCGATCATCGCGGCGCAGCTGTTCGGACCGGCCGAAGTGATCGCGGTCGACAATTTTCCGTATCGACTCGAACTGGCGCGCAAGCTGGGCGCGACCGCGGCCAAGATCGACGAGGCGCAGAAGACCATCCTCGATCACACCGACGGGCGCGGCGCCGACGTGACGATCGAAGCGGTCGGGCACATCTCGGCACTCGAGGGGGCGTTCCAGGGCGTGCGTGGAGGCGGAACGCTTTCGATGGTCGGCGTGATCAGCGATCCCAACACCAGCTTCCCGATGATGATGGCGTTCATGAAGGGCGTGCGGTTCCAGACCGGGCTGGCCAACATCCGCAGCAACATCCCGCATCTCGCGAAGTTGATGGAGCATGGGAAGATCGATCCGCGCCCCATAATCAGCCACACGCTGCCGCTGGATGAGACTCCGTACGGCTACAAGATCTTCGATGCGCGCAGCGAGGGCGCGCTCAAGGTGCTGATCAAGCCCTGAATGCTGGGGCGAAACTGGTCCCCCATCCGGCGCGAGAACGCGCCACCTTCTCCCCGGGGGAAGGCTGTTCACGCGGAACCGAGGCGAATCTCGAAGCCGGTCTCGAATGACTCACCCGGCTTGAGCACGCGCATTCCAGACTGTACTCCGCGCGCCGCGAGGTTGAATGCATCGGGTCCGCACGTGTACGGCTCCAGTGCGACGACCTCGCGATCGGGCGGCGCGTACACGACAAATTCGCCGAAATCCGCTTCCGCACGCACCTCGATCGCGGTCTGGTTGGCCGGGTTTACCAGCCTCCCGCAAGGAGCCGCCAGGTCACGCGTGGAATCAAGATGGAATGCATCATCATAACTGAGGTCGCCGAGCTTCTGCGGAGTACGCAGATCGAATCGTCCGGAGAGCGCCACCGGAGAGCCGGTCGGAATCATTTTTTCGTCAAGAGGCCACTGCGCAACCGCGGGCGCGACTTGAACCTCCAGATCGCCGCGATGACCGGCGGCGCCCAGCGGCGCGTGGAAGTATGGATGCGCACCGAACCCCAGGGGCATCGCCTCGTTGCCGGCGTTGCGCGCTCTCGCGCGCAGCCGCAAACCGTTGCCGACTTCGTAATCGATTTCCAGGATGAAGCGATACGGCCAAATACGGCTCAACTCGAGATTCGAGGCTGAATCGAGCTCGCTGTGGACGTAGTATGGTCCGCGCTTTACGACGCGAAACGCGCAGTTCCAGGTCAGTCCGTGAATCGAATGACCGCGCGCCGGCTCGTTGATAGGCAGTCGAATTTCCCTGCCCTGGAAATAGAATAGCCCGGCGGCGATCCGGCCCGGCCACGGAAACAACAATGGAATCCCGCTGCGAAACGGATGCTCTCGCCAGACGTCGAGGTTCGGAGGACCGGCGATGATATCGAGCGATGCGACCCGGTACTCGAAACATTGGCATCCGATCTCGGGAATGATGGTCGCCCGTTCGCTCTGGGCCTCGATGGTTATGAATTCCATGAGTACCAGCCTAGTGAAGCGAGCTTGAACGCTCCACCGCGGGCACAGTGGCTAGAGTTCAATGCGCGCAGGATTTATTAGACGCGCGTGCTGAAATTTGGCCGGCAAAAAAGGAGGGGTTGCTACTTTTGGAGCGCGGCCAAGGCCGCGTCGGAGTGAGGAAAGCGAGCCGCCGATACGCCAGCGGGACGGATTCTCGCGATCAATCCGTACCCGGCCGGCGTGGCGGCGCTAGTCTAGCGATCCCGCGGACCTCCGCGCCGGTCGTTGCTTCGCGCCTGCGCTTCGTTGACCCGGATCGGACGACCCTTGATGTCTCTGCCGTTCAGTTTCTTGATGGCCGACTCGGCTGCCTCATCGGTGGCCATCTCGACGAAACCAAACCCCCTCGAGCGATTTGTCGCTCGATCGATTATGACTTGCGAGCTGTCGACTTGACCCGCTTCTGAAAATGCATCCTGCAGGTCCTGATCAGTCACAGTCCAAGCCAAGTTCCCAACGTACAATCTGCGACCCATTACCTTCTCCCCGGCGCCCTCAGACACTTCGCCCGCGCGCGAGCAGTCCCCCACGTTCCCGTTATCGCGAATCCGGAATTGTGTTCGTAGATCGGTCAGTCGGCGGGCGAAGACTCGTACGGCACGCACCTTTCGAAAGTTGATCGCATATATAGCACCAGAAACGCCACAAATACAGGCGCAAAATGACACACCTACCCCATTCCGTATTGACTGCAAGTTGATAAAACCGGCTCCTGGCCTCGTTTTACCCGCCCTCAGCGCTGAAGCAGGCGCGTATAAATGACTCATTGGTCCAAAAAGGTGGTCTCAAAGGGGAGGGTTGCAAAACAACGTTCTGAACCGGGACCCGCAGCTCGCCGGTACTCATTCGTCGCCCGGCACAGAGAAAACGCCTGGTAGGAGTCGGATCTTCATGATGGAACAAGCGTTCAGCGAGGCAATCTCCCCGCTGACCGCCTTGGAAAGTACCTCGAATCGTTCTCTATGCGATGCTTCTGCGGCGAGTGACAGGCAAGGTTCGCACTCAATACTCAACAACCCACGAGCGCCGCGATGAAAAGTACATTTTCAAAAGGACAACACAATAACGTAGTAGCCATTTCCGGTTCAGCTTGTTGTAGACGGACGGATTATATAGTTTGAGTCACGGGCACGGGGGGAAGGAGCGATTCACAATGCCACGTACTAGTCTAGGCGGAGTCACCTCAGCTTTCGAACGCATCCAGCGCCAAGCGCATAGCCTGCTTTCTGGACTGCAGCGTCAAATTCGCAGCAAGGAAAACGAGTTGAAGCGCCTTCTCGAGCAGGAAGCGCATCTAAGCGGTCTACTTGGCAGCGCAAAAGGGGCGAAGCGCAAGGGCAGAAAGGCCGGTCGCGCAACCGGCGGCGGCAGAATCAACTGGCGCGAAGTGCTGAACCAGCTTCCGAAGCAGTTCAAAGCATCGGATATTCGCAAGATCCGGGGTCTCAAGGACAAGCGACCCTCGGAAATCTTCGCGGCGATCACTCGATGGATTGAAGGCGGAACGGCCAAGCGCAAAACCCGCGGTGTGTACGAGCGCAAATAGGCGCCGCAAGCCACTGAGTATTCTCTGATTACCGGCGAAGCGACCTGAGCTTGATCGGGTGGCCGACTGCCCGCTTCAGCTCTTTTCGGTCAGCCACTGAAGCCGGGCGTATCTGATATTCTTTCAGGAGGGTCTCTTCTCGTCTCATGGCGGTCAAAACCATCGAATGGAAGTCCGACGCCGTTCGGATGATCGATCAGCGGCTGCTTCCCACCCGGGAAGTCATGCGTACCTATAAGGACTACCGCGGAGTCGCTGAGGCGATTCGCACGATGGTCATTCGGGGCGCGCCGGCGATCGGAGTTGCCGCAGCCATGGGCGTAGCCCTGGGCATGAAGGGATTCGCCGGCGAACGCGCCCGCAAGCGATTCGATCTGGTGGCAAAGACCCTGCGCGCGACGCGTCCGACCGCAGTCAACCTGGCCTGGGCCGTCGAGCGAATGGGACGAGTCCTCGACGCCAGCCTCGATCTCGATGACGTGAAACTGTTTCGTCGCATGCGGGATGAGGCGATCGCGATTTACCGGGAAGACCTGGCGGCAAATCGTTCGCTCGGGCAATTCGGCGCCGAGCTTCTGGACGATCCCGCGACCGTCCTGACGCATTGCAACGCAGGTGCGCTGGCGACGGCCGGCTACGGAACCGCGCTGGGAGTCATCCGCGCGGCACGCGAGGCGGGAAAAAAAGTTTTGGTATTTGCCGATGAAACGCGGCCGTTCCTGCAAGGATCGCGGCTGACCGCCTGGGAACTGCGCAAGGACCACATTCCCGTCACCGTCATCGCGGACAACATGGCCGCCACAGTTCTATCCAAGGGCAGAATCAGTTGTGTAATCGTCGGGACGGATCGAACGGCGGCCAACGGCGATGTCGCCAACAAGATTGGGACCTATCCGCTGGCGGTGATGGCGCGGCGGCACGGCGTGCCGTTCTACGTCGCTGCGCCGCTGTCGTCGATCGATCTCAATTGCGATTCGGGCGATCAGATTCCAATCGAAGAGCGCAATCCCAGGGAACTAATCGAGTTCGCGGGAAAACAGGTCGCTCCTAAAGGTGTCGCGGTATTCAATCCCGCGTTCGATGTTACTCCATCGGAGCTCGTAACCGCGATAATCACTGAGCGCGGTGTGGCGAGGGCGCCTTACGGCACGAGCCTGCGCTCACTGAAAGAAAAGAAATAACGCACCAGGTTCGAGAGCCGTACCTGATGTCATGGTGCTTGCTCATCCTTTCTTCTATTCATCAAGGTGATCGAGGTATTCGGCGAGGCCGTAGCCGACCTTGTCGCCCCACCTCCACTCCGTCATCCCCTCGGCGATTCGAGTAGTCACACCGGCGCGGCGATTGCGCAGCGGAATCATCGAAACTACCTTGCCGGTGATTACGATCGGTTCGTCGCTACCGTCCGCCTGAATGGTCGCTTTCAGCGTGTCGTGCAGCTTTTGTTCGCCGGCGAATTCGGTTTCGATTTCGACATCGCGTACGTTCAGGGTCGGCTTGTCCTTGCGCGCGATGAAACCGCCCGGATGCCGGCTGCCATCGCGATTGACGGTCACACTCGCCATGCCGCCCAGCCCCTCGTCAAAATTCATCGTCAGCCATCGGTAGTATTTCGGCGCCTGCCAATACCGAGGACCCCAGCTATGGTCGCGCAGGCCCAGTCCATCGAATTGATATTCCTGGTTGCCGACCTTGATCGTGCCGGTCGCGTGTCCGAGCTGCTCCAGATGGCCCTTGGCGAATTGCGCGGTCGGATCGCCGTCGTTCTTCGGCGATACCCATTCATCGCCCTGCTTTTCGCGCAGCTCACCGCCCCATCCCGCGGCGGTAGCCTTATAGTCGAGTGCGAGGCTGACGCGCGCATAAGGGTTGTTCTTGAACGCATGCGCAGGGTCGGCCATTTCGAGCGGATTCTTTAGCGTGCAGATTTTTCCCGAGTAGGTCACGCGATGGTGCTCGAACGGCTTGATTACTTCGAACTTCAAACCGCCCGCATCGTGCGCATCGTTGTTCTTCATTTCCGGCCGCTGGAACATGAACCCCACGCTGCCGTCGGGCAGGTAGAGGCATACGGTCATTTCCGCGCTGCCTTCATTGGGCCGATTGCCCATCCGCACGAACCCGCCCAGGCGCCGCTTGCGGTCGAAGAAGTTGTAGTAGGCGCTTTCGTTGAAATTCGATTCGCCGGTATTCGGATGCATCAAATCGTCCTGCTCGAGCAGGATCACTCTGCGTTCAGCCATCGTGATTTTCTCCAAGTGTAGTATCCGGTTTTTAGCACACCGATGAGCCGTTCTGCTAAATGACTGGTGGGGGAGGGGTGAGCACCATGGATCCCCAAATCACCGTCATCACGCTCGGAGTCTCGGACTTGGCGCGCTCGGTCGCTCTCTATCGTGATCGGTTGCGGTTTCCGATCAAGCAGGGATCGACCGATGAGATCGCGTTCTTCCAGACCGGCGGCGTAATCCTCGCTTTGTTTCCCAGCGATAAGCTGGCAGCCGACGCGACAGTGCCGCCGGAGGGAACGGGATTCAGGAGGTTCACGCTGGCGCACAATGTTGGAACGCGGGAAGCCGTCGATGAGATTCTGCGCGAGGCATCCGGCGCGGGAGCGCGAATTGTGAAACCTGCACAGGATACGAGCTGGGGAGGATACAGCGGCTACTTCGCCGACCCGGACGGTTTTTTGTGGGAAGTGGTATTCAGCCCGTTCTCGCCGCTCAAGCCGGACGGCACGCTGGACATGAAATAGAGGTCCGCGGGATTCTACGAACGCGTCCCCGCGAGTTGCGCCAGACCGTCGCCGAGCAGGTTGAAGCCGAGTATCGCGAGACCGATCGCGACTCCGGGCGCCATCGTCAGGTAAGGCGCCACCAGGATGAATGCACGCCCGGCATCGAGCATATTTCCCCAACTCGGCGTGGGCGGCAGCGCACCGAGACCGAGAAACGACAGGGCAGCTTCGGCCGCGATAATTCCACCCACGCCGAAGGTCGCCTGCACGGCGATCGGACCGGCCATCGCCGGCAACAAATGCGCCAGCAGCACCCTGCCCGTCCCCGCACCCAGCGTCTCGGCGGCATGAACATACTCGCGCTCGCGCAGCGACAATACTTCGCCGCGCACCAGGCGCGCATACGTCGTCCAACCCATCGCAGAGAGCGCAATCACGAGGTCGACGATGCCCGGACCCAGGATTGCCGCCAGCGCGATCGCGAGCAGGATTCCGGGAAAGGCGAGCACGATATCGACTCCGCGCATGATCGCCTCGTCGATCCATCCGCGCGAAATGCCCGCGATACCGCCGATAAGGCTCCCAACCAACAGAGACAGCGCCACCACTGAGACCGAGACACCCAATGACAGACGCGCGCCGTACATGATCCGCGCGAAGACATCGCGGCCGAGTGCATCGCAGCCGAGCAGGTGCGCGGCGCTGGGGGGCGCGAGCGACTCGGAGAGGTGAATCGCCAGCGGGTCTACGCCGGCGATAGCAGGACCGATCGCCGCAACGATCGCGAAGAGTGCGACAATTGTCGCGCCGGCGGCAAGAGAGGCGTTGCGAGTCATCATAGCCTCACGCGCGGATCGACAATCGCGTAAACCAAGTCGGTCGCCATATTCACGACCACGTAGGTCAAGGCGAAGGTCAACACGCATCCTTCGACCAGTGGATAGTCGCGGGCGCTGATCGAACTGATCAACAGGCGCCCGACTCCGGGCCAGGAAAAAATCACTTCAGTGATCAAAGCACCGGTCAGCAATGCTCCCGCCTGCAAGCCGACCAGCGTCACCACCGACGTGAGCGCATTGCGCAATCCGTGGCCGAGCAACGCGGACATCGGTCCGAGGCCCTTGCTCAGGGCGGTACGCATGTAGTCGCTCTCGCGGACTACGATCAGGCTCTGGCGGAGCATCCGCGCCAGCACCGCGGCGAGTGCGGTGCCGAGAGTCACGGCAGGCAGCACGAGATGCGACCAGCCGCCGCGCCCGGTGAGCGGGAACCATCGCAGGTCCAGCGAGAACACGATCATCAGCAGCGGACCGAGGTAGATGTGAGGAATCGAGATGCCGAGAATCGCGAATCCCATAGCGCCCAGGTCGCCCGCCCCTCCCGGCTTGGCGCCGGCAATGACTCCCAACGGAAAAGCGATCAGCATCCCTACGACCAAGCCGGCTATCGTGAGCTCGAGCGTGGCAGGGAATCGCTCTGCGATGAGGCGGGTGACCGGCCGACGATAAGTGATTGACTCACCGAGATCGCCTTTCGCGAGGCCGCCCAGAAAATCGATGTATTGCTCGCCCAGCGGGCGATCGAGACCGAGCGCATGCCGAAGGCCCTGGATATCGGCAGGGGCGGCGGTCTCACCGAGCATCGCAACGACCGGATCTCCGGGTACCAGGTGAATCATCGCAAAGGTGAGCGTCGCCACCCCGAGCGCCACCGGCACCAGCGCGCCAAGCCGGCGCAAGAAGTAGCGCGTCATTCGGCGGGCTCCGTAGCGGTAGGCGGGGAGAGCGTCACGGTCGCGAGCGATCTCAGGCTGCCGTTTGGATAGGGCTCGAAGCCGGCTACCTCGCGGTTCAGTACCGTCACGTTTTGAAGCCACCAGAGCGAGACGTAGGGAAGGTCCCGGGCGGCGAGCTGCTGAACCTGGGCGTAAATGGAGCGGCGCGTGGAAGGATCAATGGTATGCATCGCGCGCTCCACCAGCGCATCCATCTGCGGATTGCGGTATGCACCGCGATTCGAACCACCCTGCGCCGGGGTCATTTCGGAATCGAAAACCAGGTAGTAGTGATTGGGATCGTTGATTCCGATCCAGCGCAGCGAGGTAAGATCAAAGTTGCCTTGGTCCAAATCGCTGAGAAATGTGGCCAGTTCGTTGCTGCGAATGTCGACCGCGATGCCCACCTTGCGCAACATCGCCTGGACAGTTTCCGCGAGTCTGCCCCCCTCCGGCGTCGTTTTGTAGATGAACTTCAAGCGGCGCATTCCGTTCGCACCGAGCGGATACCCGGCCTCTTCCAGCAGCCTGCCTGCCCTGGCCGGATCGTAGTCATAGGATGCGACGTCGCCCTCGTAAGCCCAGTTCTCGGGTGTCAACATTCCGCTGGCAAGCCTGGCGGTTCCCCGTAGGGACGATCTCACGATCTCCTTTCGATCGATCGCGTAGGCAATTGCGCGCCGTACTCGCAGATCCTGAAGCTTCGAATTGCGAAAATTGAACATCAGGTACTGGTACGTCGTACCGGGAGCTTCGTTGACTGACACGTTCGCACGGGCGACCAGGTATGGGAGGACTTCGGGTTCGATGTCGTTCGGTGCAACATCACAAACGCCTTCCATCAGCTCCAGGGCGCGGACCGTCTGGTCGGGGACGATTTTGAACACGATGCCTTCCGGAGATCCTCCAGGCGCGCGCCGGTAAGGATTTCGCTGAAGCCAAATCGAGTCGTCGCGAGTGTAACGCGTCATCCTTGTATGACGCTTCTGGTAAAGAGAGACACGAAGCGGAAGACCGACGTCATTCAAGGCCGTAAAGGCCGTCGTTCAGCAAGGCTCTCCGCTTCGGTTTGAGGAAGGGGTGAGAACCCGA